>Ga0213875_10000014_pt1 | contig 290943 bp, 210 predicted proteins | sample BarmaccomBMRX_R8_FD_160105 | JGI IMG/M metagenome (GOLD analysis project Ga0213875, IMG submission 160105) | Root-associated microbial communities from Barbacenia macrantha in rupestrian grasslands, the National Park of Serra do Cipo, Brazil - RX_R8 | ecosystem: Host-associated > Plants >...
TGCTGTCGGTCAAAAAAATTGTCGAAGCGCATGGTGGTCAAGTCTTTATTGAAGGTCACATTGATGGGACATTGACCTCGGCAGCTTTTTGCACCGCCCAAGGCCCCTGTCTTTCGGTATTGGATGAGGGGTTTTGCACCGCCTTTGTCCTCACCTTGCCACTTAAACTCACATCATAATGGACACTGAAACATCCATCGAAGATTGGGAAGTGGTAAACTTACTCACTTCATTAGTAGATAAGTCCTCGTCTACGAGGAAGATGCGCAGGGGGTGGGCCGCTATCGCCTCTTGGCAACAGTGCGTCAATATGCCCAAGACAGATTATTAGAGAAGGGTAGGCGAGATGCAGTGCGCGAGCGACATTTACAATGCCTGTTACACCGTTACACCACCAGTTCTCACGCCACCAACACACTATCTATCCAGCGGCGCAGGCCCATTGTAAGCTCGGTCACTTGCAAGAAATTGTTGGGAGGCAATTCGGCGTGTTGCCATAGATAGTTGGCTAGGGATTCTTCACTTAACCATCGCCAGAATTGGTCTCCGTGCGCTATCTTTTCACTATCAGTGTGGGTCTTCACCAACTCTTTAAAAGCGGCTGGCAATTCGATGACACATGGTCGAACTTCTCCACCAGGCTGATGCACCTGAAACTTATAACGTGTAACCCCACCAGTATCACCTTTACCATTCTCTGGTGCTTCACCAGGAGACTCGATGCGATAGCCATTGATAGAAGTTGCTTGCAGAGAAAGTGGGGCACGCAATGGTGTGGTGGTGTGAGCAGCCGTGGCATTCTCTTCCACTCCATGAGCTTTCAAACTCGCTTGCACGGTGCCGAGCAGGACTTCCATTGTAAAGGGCTTGCGCAGGAAGTCCGTTGCCCCCGCTTGCATGGCTTCGGCAGCGAGGTCAATGGTGCCAAAGGCGGTAATCATGATAATCTTCGCCGCGTGGTGGCGCTGGCGCATGGCGGCTAACACTTGCAAACCTTCGAGACCCGGCATCCTTTGATCGAGCAGCACCAAGTCCCAATGGGTGCCCGCGCCGAATTTATCCAGACCTTCGGCTCCATCGGCAGCCGTTTCAACTTCATGCCCACTGGCTTGTAAGGCCAATCGCATCATTAAACGGATATTGTTCTCGTCATCTACAATGAGAATTCGCGCCATGCACATGGCTCCTTTCCGAACCTGTTAGTCATCACCATTATTGGTATGCAGCGTAAACTCAAAGGTGCTGCCCTGCCCTGGCACACTGGTTACCTCAATTTCTCCGCCATGCGCTTTGATGATGGTCTGGGCTATGGAAAGCCCCAACCCGGCCCCGCCCCGTGTCGCCCCCGGCACTTGCACAAAGCGGTCGAAGATGCGCGGCAGATAATCGGAGGGAATACCTGTGCCGGTGTCCTGCACGGCAAAAGTTACTTCTCCATTGTGGGCCTGTGCCTGGCATTGCACTTTCAGCCAAACGTGTCCGCCCTGTGGGGTGTGGCGCACGGCATTGTTGAGCAAATTCACTAAGACACAGATAATCTGGCTGCGGTCGGCGCGCACTGCGGGCAACTCATCCGACACATCGCTCTCCAGATGAATACGTTTGTCAGCCACTTGCGCGGCGACCGAGTCACACGCCGTTGCGACCAGTTCACGGGCTGATATGGCCTCAAAGTGTGGCGGCATGACCCCGGATTCCAGGCGCGTAATATCCAGCAAGTCGCGCATCAGGCGATCCAATCGCTGCAAGTCTTCACGTTGCGCCGCCACTACCATGTGTTGCTGCTCATTGAGAGGACCAAGCGTTTCTTCCTTGAGGAGTTGGGCCGAGAGTAAAAGGGAAGTCACTGGGGTGCGCAATTCGTGCGAAGCGACACTGATGAACTCGGTTTTTAGTCTGTCCAACTCGCGCAGATGCGTTACATCCTCTAAGACTAGGGCCGCGCCCAACAACGTTTTCCTGTCGTCATCATCACGCATGGGTGTAGCCCGCAGACGGTAAATACGCGGTGCCTCTTCGCATGGCAGTGAAACAAAGCCACTCTCATCTTCTTCAGCCGAAACCCGCTCCTGGCGCACCACATGCTCAATAGCAGCAGCAATGCGCTCTTCCTGCACCACCTGGGCCACTGGCAAACCCACGGCTGATTCCGCCGCGCCAAAGAGACCTTCCGCCGCGTGATTGAGATGTACCACATGGCCCTCGGCATCGGTCACAATGACCGGATCATAGAGACTTTCTAAAGCTGCATCCGACATTTTCTCGGCACGGTGCAGGCGTTGCTGTTCAATCTGCCGCGCCGCACTTAACTTTTGCGCCATGTCGTTAAAAGCCTGCGCCAGAGTGCCAATTTCATCCGTGCGATGCAGCTCAATACGCCGCTCTAACTGCCCCGCCCCAATCTCCTCCGCACCTTGCGTTAGTGCCAGTAATGGAGTCAGGGAAGCATTAATAGCTTGCCGGGCGAAAACGACTGCTAAAAGCAGAGCGCCAAAAGTGATGCCGACTCCCATCCAGGAGGCGCGGTCTGCGGCGACTTTCGCCCGCGCATCGGCCCGCACAATCGCTTCCTGGTTTAAGGCCAATACATCTTGAGCACTCTGCTTTAGGCGCTGAAACTCCGGTTCGAGGGTGCTGAAATAATAGGCGCGAGCTTGCTCGGTTGTCATGGGTGGATTGGCATAGAGCAGGGCCTCAGTTGCCTGACGATAGGCAGCAAACTGCTGCTTAATAGCTTCCGATAATTCCTGTTCGCCGCGTTCGGTAATGTTATGCGCTTCAATGTCCAGGGCTTGCTCAAAGCGCGGCCAGTTAGCTTCATACTGAGTGCGGGCTTTATGCGTCTGCCCAGCCAGAAAGAAGGTCGCGGCGCTGTCCTGCCGTTCCAGAGTTTCTTTCATATCCTGCGCCGCAATCACACTTTTATAATTATCTTTCAGAATGCGATCAATCGAGTGCCCCAGCCGGAAGAAGTTCAACACCGCGCCCAGCATCACCAGGGCCATTAATCCCACTAAGGCCAGATGGCTAAACAGTAATTGCCTGCGCAGGCTCGTGGTTCTCATTACCTAAAGTAATACCACGCGAGCACACGCCACGCGATGCTATCCACTAAAGAATACCGGCATTAGCCCTCACCCCTGGCCCCTCTCCCATACAAGGGAGAGGGGAGCAACAAGGATTGCTTGATAGCGTGACAATTACTTTTGCAACTACGAAAATACTCTGCCTGTGACCTCCCCTCTACCAGTATTGGGAGAGGGGCCAGGGGTGAGGGCTAATGCGACTTTGCGTGCGCTACCCATTGGGGCCATGATGCGACAGCAAGGGACTACTTTGACCATCAAGGCTACCCTTACCATTCAGGCTACTCTGCCCATTCAGGCTACCGTGGCCATCGTGATTGATGTGGTGGCTCAAGTCAATCTTCGCGGGCGAGAGGGGCACGTAGGCTTCAATATGATAGGGCACATTAATGACCACCACCCCGGACTTCAAACCTAGTCGCAAGCTTAACATTAAAGCTGCCTGGCCATGCAAGAATTTAGGCCACCATCCAGTCGGCACGAAAACTGGAATAACCACTGTAACGAGACTGCGCGGTTCCATCGCCTGGAGCTTTTCGATGTACTGCACCACGGGGTCTATCAGTGAACGGTAGGGCGAGGGCAAAACCGTGAGCGGTATCCCACGCGACCACAGGGGCCATCGCTCGCGCACCCGCTGCTCGCGCGCGGGATCAATCGAGACATGGATAGCCTTCACATCTTCGGAAATCGCCCGCGCATATTGTAAGGCCGGAATTACGCCCCGGTGAATATCAGGAGCCAGCACCAGAACATGGTGGCGCACACCTTGCTGGGGCCGATAACCTTCCAAACTCAGTTGTTTGGCGACACTGCGATAGTGGGCATGGATACGAAAGAAAATGGCAATCAGGGCGGGAATGAGCAGCACCACAACCCAGGCCCCGTACATAAACTTCACGACGCCAAAGATGATCGTCACCAGCAATGTTAAAACCGCGCCACTGCCATTGACAATCGCCTTGCCCTGCCAATTTCTTGATTTGAGCCGGAACCAGCGACTTACCATACCGGCCTGACTCAAGGTAAACGAAAGAAAGACTCCAATCGCATAGAGCGGAATCAAGGCATCTACACTGCCGCGAAACACGATAATGAGAATGCTGGCCAGGATAGAGAGCACAACAATACCCCGGTCATAGACGAGCTTATCGCCAATGTTGGCAAATTGACGCGGCAAAAAGCCATCCCGCGCCATGATTGCGCTGAGGCGCGGGAAGTCGGCAAAACTGGTATTGGCCGCTACCACCAGAATCGAGCAAGTGGCAATCTGCAATACAACGAATAAAAACCCCTTACCCAGTACCGCTATGCCAACCTGAGACAAAACAGTATCCCCGATTTGCTCGGAAGTCCCCGGCAACACCGCTGTCGGCGGCAGGGCATTAATATGAACAGCGAGGTAGCTTAAGCCCAGAAACATCGTGCCCAAAATAGTAGACATCCACATCATGGTGATGGCGGCATTGCGCGAAGTTGGCTCTTTGAAAGCCGGCACACCATTACTGATGGCCTCAACACCCGTCAGCGCCGTGCAGCCAGAAGCAAAGGCGTGCAGAATTAAAAACGCAGTCAAGGGCCGTAAAGCCTGAATCGCCGAGTGCGTGGCTTCGCTGTAATCTCTGGCTTGGGTAAACTCGGCCTGGCTATGGACTGGCTGAATGCCATGCAAAATGAGGAGCTTGTATAGTCCTACACCCAGCAGCACGTACATGATGCCAATAAAGCTATAGGTCGGAATGGCGAATAAAGCGCCGCTCTCCCGGATGCCCCGGAGATTCATCACAGCGATAAATGCCACACAAGCGACACACATCAACACTACATATTCGGGATTGTCAATATGGGATGAGGGCGAGTAGGCCTTAACTAAGGAAACAATGGCCGCAATCCCCGATGCTACGCTAACTGCCACCGTTAGGATGTAATCCACGAGCAGTGATGCCCCTGCTGCCTGCGCCGGGAGTTCCCCCAGGTTATCACGCGCCACGATATAAGAGCCGCCACCACTGGGATAAGCCATCACCGTCTGGCGGTAGCTGGTGGTGACAATAGCCAGCAACACCACGATACCTAACGTGAGCCAGGGCGTAAGCCAAAATGAGCCTGTGCCCGCTGCCATCAGCGCCACCATCGTAGCCTCCGTTGCATAGGCCACAGAAGAAATCGCATCAGAAGAGAAAACCGGCAGCGCCAGAATCTTAGGCAGCCTTTCATGTTGTGCCCGCTCGGTCGCTAAGGGTTGACCCACTAAAAGCCGCTTAATCGAAATAGCCATAACCTGACCTCATAAAAATTTGGCGGTAACAACTTACCCTCAAAGCTCCCCGACAAACAAAAAGGGAGGCCGAAGGTTGCAGAACTTCCGCCACGGCAACACCGTGCGAATAGCTCTGCGAACCCTCGGCCTCCCCTCTGACTTGTCTCAACTGTGTAGATTGAGACCCTTCAGCGCGGCAACCGCAAGTGTTCTGTTTAAATTGTTATCGTCTGTCCTACTCCCGTATTATTACTGCGTTCTAAGTTGAGTGTCAAGATGCGCTTATAACTTAATTTTATACTCGGTCTTAGCTTGTTCAATAAGGTTAGCAGATTCACCCGCTTTAGCGTTTGCTTGCGCGAATTTCTATTATCCATATGCAACACCCAAATTCTAAAGTTAATCGCCCTTTGCTGCACCTTGTTTTGTCACTGTTATCTAACTTCAAATGCGTTATGATGATAACGTGATGGGAGATAATATGTCTAAAGTTTTCATTCTCGGAGCTGGTTTCTCGAAGGCGGTTTCTAACCGTATGCCGACCTTGTGGGAATTAAGCCAGAGCGCAATCAAATGGTATGAGTTCCCTTTTCAGTCTCCCTCATATCTTGGGCTGAGTAACGATGTCGAACAATTATTAACATATTTATACCAAGATATGCCTTGGAAGACTCCTGAAGAATCGTATTTAGATAAAGCAGCCTTTCTGATGGTTTCTCGTCAAATATCTACATATATAAGTGAATGTGAAGAGCAAGCTTTCAATGAAGAGAGGCCAGCATGGTTACAGAACTTCGTGCTTCACTTGCATCAAACCGAATCAACTGTTGCTACACTCAATTATGATACGGTGCTTGAGCGTGCGACTGGAGAACACCCTGAACTTAATCATATCTTCACCTCTAACCTATATCGTATGCCAATAGCTCCATTAGGGCAGCGAACTGCCGCCGTATTTGCTGGGGAAACCCGTCCTACTTATCGCCTTTTGAAATTACATGGTTCTGTTAACTGGTATTTCTCCGGTGATGAGAATGTTGAAGGTCAGCAGGTATATGAAGATTGGCTTCCCGAATTCATAGGACGGGGCCAGAAAGAAGAAGAGAGTCAGAAGAATATCCAAAGCCATCTTGAATACGAAGGACTTAATAAGATGGACTTAAGACCTTTGATTATTCCGCCTGTGGCTGACAAGTCTGCTTTTTATAAAACTCGCACCGTGAGATTGACATGGAGTGAATTTCGTAAGTCTTTGAAAGAATCGAGTGAGCTTTACTGCATTGGATATTCACTGCCGAAAACTGATTTAACTATGAGATTATTCCTTCGCGCCGCTGTAGAAGGAAACCCAAAACGGGTTTACATAGTGAATAGTGCAACGGGTGATTCAGCGCGTGAACTGAAACGGAGCTATCAAGAGGTCTTTGCTGGTTGTTCAATAGATGAACAATATTTTGGTCGTCAAGATGCTGTTAAGCACATGACCGACAACCTCTCCCAAGCGTAGTAATAGTGTGGAATAGAAATGCCGTGTGCAACAACAGAACTTGCTGTTATACGGTATTCTGAAGGACAACTTGGTTCCTACTGATAATTGTGACTGTGTGTAAAGTGGAAACCCTATGTGGGAGGCTGCACTGTATTGTATGAATAAATTAGCTGTGCAGCCGTTATACTCAAGCCAAACATGACATTAAGATTAAGGTATGCACTTAGGGAGAGATAAAAGATTACAGTAGTTGTCTAATAAATGAATATGGCTAGGCCAGCACAGGAAAGTTGAATTATGAAGCACAAAGTAAAGACAGTTGAAGAATTGGGTTGGAAGGATGGCACAGTCGCTGAATTCTTAGAGTTAACCCCGGAAGAAGCGGCCCTCATCGAAATTAAATTGGCTTTGAGTAAGCACTTGCGCCAACGCCGTGTGCGGAGCATGACACAAACTCAACTGGCGGAGAAACTCCGCTCCAGTCAATCGCGTGTTGCCAAGGCCGAAAGCGGACATAGTTCGGTCTCTATCGAGTTGCTGGTACGCGCCATTCTCGCCACAGGAGCTACCCCGCATGAAATTGGTAAAATTCTAGAGCGTGTTTAATGCGGAGCAGTTCCCCTAACCCCGCAGCAATCTCTTTTCAACATCAGCATCGAGCACATAAATCTCGACTTGTTCCCCGGCTTGCACGTCCACATCATAAAACGAGCGAACTACTGTGCAGCCTGCAATCTGGCCGATAATCTCTTCGATTTCGCTGTGGTTGATGCTGCGCAATTCTTGGCGGGCGCTTCTGACCAGGCGGCGGCCTTCTTCCGAGGCAGCCAGGCGTTCTTCGGTGGCGGTAAAAATACCTTTGCAGCGTACCAACACCATCTCGCCCAGCAAATGCGCGCGCACGTCAGCCGGGCCACGCCCCTGCTGCTCGCGCTGAAAGCGCACGACTGCGTTGGCAATGTCTGCTTCTATCGAACCCTTGGTGAGTTGGTTCACTGAGGCCGTATCCTTCAATCACAAAATCCCTGCTTAAGAAATTATCCTTCTTCCAAATCGGCTACGCCACCAGGGGCAACAGAGGGGATGTAATAATGCCGTAGGTTGCGCTGAGGGTGTCAACTTTCCATACTCTCAACATCAGCCAAGTTGCCAGACGTGAAGATGTTTTGCTGACTCATCATCGTTATGCTCTCAATCTTTGGCCTCCGCATTGATTTAGATTGGTTCTATAACCATGCCGACCGGGAGATCATCCAGCGTTGGACAGTGGACGGCGCGGATACCACGCGCCAGCATGAGTTGGTTATTAAAACGCCAGAGCCGCCAGCAGCAGAGTGGTGTTTTCTAGCGCTGGGTGATACGGGCGACTCCGACCGCTTCGGCTCGCGCATCTCACCGCAGAGTGCTGTGGCTACGTTCATGGCCCAGGACTGCGGTTTATTAGCCGAGGCTCCGACGGGGGAGCCGTTGCTGGGAGCACCCCCGGTGCAGCCGACGGCGCAGATGCTAATCCATACCGGCGACATTAACTATCTAACGGGCGAGCAACGCCTGTACGACCTCAACTTCGTTGATCCCTACCGTCCTTTTCTGACTGAGCAAAGTCATTATAACAACTTGATCTTTCGCATTCCCTTTTTGCCCGTGCCGGGCAATCACGACTACTATGATCTGCACGGCTGGGTCGCGGGGCTAATGAAGCTTGGATCGTGGCTGGGGTTTAGCAAGCTGCTAACCCACTTCTTCTATCGCATCGGACTTTCCGTGCCCCTGGGCGGCTCCGATATGGGCGCTTCTTACATGACAGCCTTTGTGGAATCAGCACCGGATAGGCCACAACCCCTACCCTATCAGCCCGGCGTGCGCACCCGCCTGCCCAACCGCTACTACCAGTTCCGGCGGGGTAATGTACACTGCTTCGCCCTCGATTCCAATACCCTGGATGCGCCGCCGCCGGGCACCGCCGACCCCTTTAAGGAAAAAGCGCACGCCATCGTGGAGCGCACCGAACGCAAATTAGGGCATCTGAACGAGCAAGTAAAACGCGACCGCGAATGGGAGCAAGAGGAAACCGCGCGTCAGCGCGAGGCCATGCGTGCTGGCCAACACGCCGACCTGTGGCCTCACCTTCAATCTCATTTGCACGCCGTTGCCACCAGCGCCGCTGCTCTTTCTGCGGCAACCAACCGTTGGGCTGATAAGCTTGCGACTGCGACACCAGAAACGTCTCTCCCTGAAACGAATTCAGTCGAAACGGCACTGCCGCAAACTGCTCTGCCCCAAATGGATTCAGCGCAGGCAGCCCAGCACCTCAAAGCCTTAGCTCAACAGAATCAAGACCTGCATGACCAGTGGAGCGAAATTCTTAAAACTATTGAGGCCGCGCCGGAGCCGGTGCCTGCCTATGAAGCCCAACTGGACTCTCTGGCTGACTTGCAGGAAGCGTGGCTGCACCACTTAGCGCAGCGTGACCAATTCACTGTAACCTTGCCCGGTGCGCCCGAATATGAAGCGGCACGGCAGGCCCGCTTAGCCTTGGATGCCAGTCTGGGGCAGTGGTGCCGCCAGCGGGTAGGCTCATCTTTGTCTGGCCCTTGTGCGCTAGCGATTAGTGAGGAAGAAGAGGAACAGGAAGAAACCGACCTCAGTGAAGCAATTCTGGACACGCAACGCGACCTGGCGATGGCGCGCAAACTAAGCCAGCGCAGCGATGAAGATTACGACGCGGCCCAGATCGAGTGGCTCAAAAGCGGTCTGGCTGCGGTTAAAGCCGAAGAAGCCGAGCAACAGCGCCATGATCCAAGCGCACGCATCTGGCGCATTGTTTATTTACATCACCCCATCTATACGACCTTGCCTAGCCATGCCGAACACGGCGATAGCATCGGTGTGCGCCATAATCTCGAAGCAATTCTTAAAGATGCCGATTTAGTGATTTCCGGGCACTCGCATGGCTTTGAGTGGCTGCGCAGCCAGGCCGCGCCCCATCAATGCTACCTGGTAGCCGGGGCCGGTGGCCAAGGCCGTTTGCAAGGCTCGATTTTTTCGCCTCTCCTGGCAGGGCGTTACGGCGCGGCCAAAGAGTCATTGGTTCAGGCCGGACTAACCAGCCTCGTCTGGGCCAGCGGCGACCCGGTCATGTCTGGTGCTACGGTTGAGCATAAACTCTTTTCCTACCTACGAATCCGCGTCTTGCCCGACGAACTGCGCGTGGAGCCAGTCGGCGTCCGCCAGCTAGAAGCACCCGCTCCTGATACACCGCCCCATGCGACATCTTCCGATGATGCATTAACCCCTGAAGCATACGATTGGGAGCGGGTGTATCCGATGCCAGTGCATGAAGTGGCGGATCTCCCAAGCGGGCAGCACGAGGGTTCCATCTCCACGCCGGAGCGTCGCTTGCACGCGATTAGAATTCGCCGTGGCCAGCCACCCGAAGCGGTGTGGGCCGAGTGAAGCAACCGCCGTCGCTGGCAAAAATGCTTGAGACTGAGTTATGGTACACTTCGCCCAATTCCTAAAGTCAGGAGAGCATGATGAAGAAGCTACGAGTTGGATTTATTGGTTCGGGCGGTATGGCGGACGCCCACTTAAAAGGCTTGGTGCCGCCACAGTTTGAAGACATTGAAATTGCCGCGTTTTGTGATGTGGTTTTAGAGCGTGCCCAGGCGCAGGCGGATAAATATAAAGAGCATGGCACAGTCGCCTACTCTTCGCCCCAACAGATGATTGCCGACGCGGGTCTGGATGCGTGCTATATCCTGCTGCCGCCTTTCGCGCATGGGGATGCAGAGCGGGCCTGTATTGAGGGCAATGTCCCGTTCTTAGTGGAGAAACCCATCGGCAACGATCTCGGTTTATTGCGCGAACTGCGGGATGAAATTAAAAAGAAGAATCTGATGACAGCGGTTGGCTATATGAACCGCTATCAGCCCAGTGTACAGCGTGCTAAACAAGCTTTTGCTAACGACGAGCCAGTGCTGGCCTACGGTGGCTGGCTGGGTGGCCCCCCCACCGCCGAGAGACTGAAGACCTCACTCATTGGGCAATGGTGGTCAATTAAAGCCAAAAGTGGCGGGCAGATGGTGGAGCAAGTCTCGCACACGATAGATTTAGTGCGCTACTTTTTAGGCGATGCGGTCGAAGTCTTTGCCCACACCACTACTGCCTTCAATAAAAAACTACCAAACTTGATTCCTGGCTATACCATTGACGATGCCATGACCACCAGTATCAAATTTGAAAGTGGCGCCCTGGCGACCATCTTAGCCAGTGCAGCCACTCCGGTGGGAGGTGGCGTTTCGCTCGATATTCTGGGCACCAAAACGGCGGCCAAGTTCAACGGTTGGGGCCATGATGTGAAAATCATCACGCGCGGAGAAGGCGGCAATACAGAAGAATCGTTTGCCAGTGAGGGAGCCATTTTCCCCCTTGAAGACCGCACCTTCCTGGATGCGGTGCGAACTGGTGACCGCACCAAAATCAGGACGGACTACGCCGATGCGTATAAAACGGTGCAAGTTGCGCTGGGGGCCAACGAGAGTGCGGATACTGGCAAGCCAGTGGACTTGACTAAGACAGCCTAAAATGGATGGGACGCTAATTACATTCGCTAACTTCATGCGCTATTGGAACGCCATTGAATAAATAGCGTTGCGCAGCATAGCGAATGCAAAGCATAGCGAACAGAGTTAGCGTCCCATTTGTTCTAATCTACGCGAAAAGCATCTTTGAGCTTATCGAAGAAGCCACGCGGATGCTCTTCGGGATACTCTTCTGAAATTTCGGCGAACTCACGGAGAATGTCCTTCTGCCGCTCGGTTAAGTTGGTTGGCACCATGACGCGGGCGATGCAGATTTGGTCGCCGCGCCGTCCCATGCGGTCGGGGAAGCCCTTGTCGTTCACCCGAAAGGTAGCCCCGTTCTGAGTTCCAGATGGCACGGTGATTTCAGACATTATTGGTTCGCCTGCTTCATTCAGTTCAAGAGTAGCAACTTCAACTTTGTCACCTAAAGCAGCTTGGGCAAAAGAAATCGGCATGATGTAGAGCACATCATCTTCGCGGCGCTGGAATTGGCGATGCGGCTCGACATAAATAAAGCAGTACAGGTCGCCTGCAGGCGCACCAGCTTGTCCGTCTTCTCCTGCCCCCGTCACGCGTACGCGGTCGCCTTCATCCACCCCGGCAGGAATTTTAACCGTCACATTGCGCGTGCCGCGCACCCGACCTTCACCACGACAGGTTGTGCAAGGATTAGGAATAATGCGGCCCGTGCCGCCACAACGCGCACAGGGGGCTTCTTGCACAAATTGTCCAAAGAAGGTGCTGCGAACTTCGCGGATGCGTCCCGTGCCACGACAGGCTGGACAGCTTTGCACCTGCGTGCCTGGCTGTGCGCCACTGCCACTACAAGTTTCACATTGAATTAAAGATGGCACTTCCAGGTTGCGCGTCACACCGGCATAAACTTCTTCCAGCGTCAGGGTAACATCCATGCGCAAATCAGCGCCGCGCCGCACCTGCTCGCGGGTGCGCTGTCCGGTGCCAGACCCGCCCATGCCGCTAAAGAACACTTCAAAGAGATCGCCCAGACCACCGACGCCACTAAAGTCGAAGTCCTGGCCACTGAGGCCGGCGTGGCCGTAGCGGTCATAGCGCACACGCTTGTCCTCATCGGCTAACACGCCATAAGCTTCGCCAATCTCCTTAAATGCCGCTTCCGCTTCTTCCCGCCGATGGGCGTTCACATCCGGGTGCTGCTCGCGTGCTAACTTCCGATAAGCCTTCTTAATTTCATCAGCCGAGGCTGTTTTGCTCACGCCCAAAACTTCGTAATAATCTCTTGGCATTGTAGTGTTCTGCAAATTAAACGCACCAACTTCAACAATAAATGCCCCAGTAACAGGCATCTACTTTATTTTACTGTTTAGGTTATAAAGAGGCATTCTCAGCAAAACGAAGAATCTATTATAAGAAATTCCCCTGGCAATAGGTTTCAGGAGAACTCAGAAGAGATTCTTCGCTTGACTAAGAATGCCTGATTTTTAAGATTAAGTATAATTCCAGTCAACTGCCGTCTTAGCCACTGGAGACTTTGACACGGCTGGGACGCAGCACCTGGCCTTTATAAGAGTAGCCACGCTGCACTTCTTCCATTACGGTGCCTTCTGGTTCTCCATTGCCCTCCACTTGCCCCAGGGCTTCATGATGCAATGGGTCGAATTTGCGGCCTTTGGCTTCAATCGTCTCAATGCCGTGGTTCTTGAGCGTGTTGCGGAGTTGCTGTAAGATGTGCTCAACGCCAATGCGTACAGAGTCCAGGTCTTTGGCGCTTTTGGCATGGCTGACCGCCAGCTCGAAGTTATCCAAAACGGGGAATATATCTTCTAAGACGCTCATCACCGCACGGTCACGGACTTCCTGCTCGCGGCGCACGACCTGGCGCTTATAATTTTCAAAATCGGCAGCTAAGCGCAAAAAGCGTTCGTCCTGCTCGGTTGCGGCTCGTGCTACGACACCATCGCTGGCTCCCTGTTGGGCATCCGTAGCTTGGTTAGAGCCGTCACCTGCATCAGTCGAATTCGCACCACCACTATTTTCACTACCATTTGGATTTGCTGGCAACCCTTCCTGCGGATGTGCTGGATGGGGTTTTAAATCTTTGGTTTGGGTTTCCACTTCGCCTCCCTGTTGTTGTCTTCCAATCTCTTGTTCTTCAGCTCGCTGATCGAGATTTTCCTGCATCGCTTCGCCTGCGTCCTGGGATGGGGTGAGATCGCCACCAGGGACATCCGCGCCACCTGGCCCCGCCACTTCATGGGCCGTCGTGCCCAGGGAATGGTTAGGATCAATGGCACTATCCACTGGCTGCAAGGCCGGGGGCACTGTCGGATCAGACTCTACAGAACTGGGAGGAGAATTTGGTCTGGTCGTCTCCGCATTATTGGGCGTATCTGTCGTGGTCGGGTCAGGCACGTCTTTTTCTGACCCGACTGGCTGAGCTTCATCCTCGCGTAGCGCGTGCGACGGAGTGCCCGTCGCGGAGCTATGATGAATTGTCTCTTCCGCCTCGCTTGGACGCGACAGATTTTGCTGTGGACTGGGTCTATCGGTAATCGGAATACGAACCATTCTATTCTCCTCAATATTTGTCCCGCTGGGATAGACGAATATTTCCGCTCACGGTGCCATGCCCCAGGGAGTGAGGCATCATCACACCACCAGAAGCGATACAATATCCATCTCTTAGAATCTTACACATCACCCGCCGCTCAAGCAGCGGGCTGAAGTGAAAGCCCCCTGAACGGGGCTAGTCGAACCTGTGCAGCCCGGTGAACCGGGCTTTTTGTGCCCAGCCCGCTGCTTGAGCGGCGGGTCTACATCAGCCCCTTTATTTATCTACAATGTTTCCAGGGACACTTGCAATCGGGCGGCCAAAGCAGGCACCAGGGCAATGGCATCGGCATACTTCATGCGGGTTGGCCCCATAATGCCCACTGTCCCCAGCACCTCACCACCCGCGCCATAAGCGATGCCGACAAACGAGAACCTTTCCACGGTCGGGTTATCTACTTTGGGATGCTCACTCCCTATGATAATCGTGTGCGGTGACACATACCTGTCGGCACGGCTCGCACTTTCCGGCACAATAGCGGCACGTTCTAACGAGGAGCGTAATAAATCGCTCATGGCCGGGCCATCTTCAAAGAGTCGCATTGCGGCTCGCGCCTGTTGAATATCCGAAAACTCCGGCTCATCTAAGAGCGTAATCAAACCTTGTACCACAATGCGCTCATCTGTGACATCGGCTACCGATTGGCGCACCAATTCCCAAGCCCGCCGCGCCAGATTAATCGTGGCCGCATCGTGCAGACCTTCGGCCACATCTTCAAAAGGTAGCGTGCGCAGGGAGGAAAGGCTGCGCCCGCTCAGTTTCTCATTCAGAAAATTAACCACCGTCGTTAGACGACTGCTGGGCACTTCCTGATCTACTTCAAACATGCGATGGTCAATGCGTCCCGCCGCCGTGACAAGCACTAAAATCAATCGCTGGGGCGGCACGGGATTAATTTGCAGGTGCCGCATGGTATCCCGCTGCGCGGTGGGCAAACTGGCGACCGCCGGATAACCCGTCAACTTCGCCAAAGCTGCCGTTGCCTCGCGCAGAGCATCCTCCACCGAAGCCGCCGGAGCCGCAATACGAGCCGCAATTTGCGCCCGTTCGTTCGGTTTCAAGGCGCGCGGACGTAGTATCTCATTGACATAATAGCGATAGCCAGCATCGGTGGGCACCCGCCCTGCCGAGGTGTGCGGATGCGCCAGCAACCCAGCCGCTTCCAATTCGGCCAATTCATTACGAATGGTGGCCGAGGAGACATTGCCCACTTGCGCTGTAAAATAGGGGTCAACCGCGAGGGTCGTGGAACCCACCGGCTCCGCGTTTTCCACATAGCGTTCAATGACCGCCGCTAAAATCGCCTTTTGTCGTGGTTGAAGTGTCATAGTTTTATGAAGCCCTCACCCCCGGCCCCTCTCCCTTGTATGGGAGAGGGGCCGGGGGTGAGGGGTATTTCAGTGAGGACTATTTTATCGTCCCGGCTCCTATCACCTCATCCTCCTGATATAAGACGCACATCTGGCCTGGAGAGACGCCTGCTTGCGGTTCTACAAAGCGAATCTCAAAGGCGTCAGCGGACACCGCTCCCATTGTCGCAGGCAGGCCGCGGGCATGAGCGCGGGTTTGTGCCAGCACAGCCTCGCCAACCTGCGGTGGTTGATACGTCCACTTCGTTCGCTCGGCAGCTAAACCTGCGCGCCCCAAAGCCTCACGCGGGCCAACCACCAGGGCGTTCTGCGCCGTATCAATGCGCGTCACAAAGAGCGGCTGGGGGGCGGCAATACCCAATCCCTTACGCTGCCCCACCGTATAATGCGCCAGCCCTTGATGCTCACCCAACTTGTTGCCATCAGCATCTAAAATTGGCCCAGTAACAGCTAACTCTGGGGCACGCTCAATGACAAAGCGGGCATAATCGCCATCTTCCACGAAGCAGATTTCCTGACTATCGGGCTTGGCCGCCACACAAAAGCCTAAGTTCCCAGCTAGTCGGCGCGTTTCGGACTTTTCCAGATGTCCGATGGGAAAGAGGGAGCGGGCCAGTTCCGCCTGTCCCAGCATCCCCAGGACATAGCTTTGATCTTTCTTATGGTCGAGGCCGCGCCGCAGATGATAACGCTGTCCATCCCATTGGCACTGTGCATAATGCCCGGTAGCGATGAGGTCACAGCCCAACTCATTCGCCCGCTCCAGAAAGGCCGCAAACTTGATGAACTCGTTACAGCGCGCACACGGGTTCGGCGTGCGGCCACTGGCATATTCCGCCACGAAGTTATCCACCACAGCAGCATTGAACTCTTCCTGCATGTTGAGCACATAGTACGGGATATTGAGTTGATCGGCCACTCGGCGCGCATCCTCGGTCGCGCCCACGGTGCAGCAGCCGCCAAAGCGATGCGCCGCAAAGGGGTCATCCTCGCCACGCCAGAGTTTCATGGTGACGCCGATGACCTCATAACCTTGTCCAACCAGCAATGCCGCCGCAACGCTCGAATCCACGCCGCCGCTCATCGCACATAAAACTCTCTTGCTCATCTTGTTTCACTTCACATACTGACTGGCATAGCTCGTTTAGATTTTAATTTTCGCTGCATCTCCAAAGCGCCAGTCACATCTTCGAGAGCCATTATCGCCCTTTTATAATTTGGGTCTAACTCAAGGGCATTCTCCAGAGCTTGCTTGGCTTCACCCAAACGGGCCTGAGACCGTAAGACGCAACCCAATCTAAAGAATGCCACCTCTTGATCATCTTTAAAGGTAAGTGCCTGGCGAAAGTTAGCTTCAGCCTCCTCAATTCTGCCTTGATGATACAGGCAATTCCCAAGGTCACAATAGGCTTCCTCCTGCCAGGGTTCAGCTTCAGCAGCTAACTCCACATTTTTACGACGCCACCTTTCCTCTTCTATGAACTTACCTTGCAGTTCGCAAAGCTTCGCCCATGCATTGTGTGCGGCTCTTGGGCTTAAATGCTTGGGGAGCGACTTCTCTAGTGTGCCAGCACGATTAAGTGCTACCTCCGCTTCGCCGAATCGCCTCAAGTCACTCAAAATCATCCCGTAAAGGACAAACCCATAATGATTGGGATTTAATTCCAGATTGCGTTCAATGCACAGTAAAGCTTGTGCGACAGCATTGTGTCGGTCAGCTTCAATAGCTCTATTCCACCAGTATTTAGCCTTGCTTCTATCGGTGAATATAGTATGCGTCCGTTCGTATTTATCATCTTCCCGCATTCTGATCGCCTGACGCACCCGCCCAAGGCCTGCACCCACGGTCTCCCCGGCACATTTAGCAATATCGAGGTCATTCCACATATAGACTGTTTGCTTAGGATGAGCCGTATCATCCAACTCCTCGTATTTAATCTCCTCTGCAATCTCTAATGCTCCAAGCACATCATCCAGTGCTTCCTGGGCAAAGCTATATTCTGGATCAAGAGCCAAGGCACTCTTAAAGGCTCGTGCCGCTTCGCTAAAACGTCCTTGCGCCCGCAACACAAAACCTAGATTAAGGAACGCCTCATCAGGATTCCCCTGAAGCGTCGTGGCATGACGGTGAATCTTCTCCGCTTCCTCTAATTTGCCTTGGCTGGCCAGACAACCTCCCAGATAAATAAATCCAATCGTATCATTAGGCTTGACCTGAGCCAAATGTTGGTACCACTTTTCCGCTTCTGCCTCTGCACCTTTAACACTGTAGAAGTTTCCCCATTCAATTATTGAAAGGTATTTTTCTCGCTTCTGATTAGCACAGGTCATGCCCTCATTAAGAGCTATACGAGCTTCAGAAAAACGGCGCAACTTGGTTAAGACAGCTCCATAAAGCGACCAAGTATAGCTATCTGGATTCAAACTATGACAATATTCAGCGCCTACCAATGCCTGAGCATAAAATCTGCCAGAATAGGCATTAACTGTCTTTTGCCACCAGTAAGCCATGTCACTATCACAACTATGCTGGTTTTGAGGTGCTATCTGATCCGAGTGCATTTCATTTATCCCAAGTGCGTTCTCACCTGTTAATTACGCTGTAAGACTTGCTTTACCGCATCTAAGAAGTTGTCTATATCTGAAACTGTATTTTGCACGCCGAGAGACACCCGCAGCGATGCCCTTGCTGCACTTTGGGAACGTCCCATTGCAGTCAAGACATGGGAAGGTTCCAGTGCCCCGGAAGCGCAGGCGGAGCCAGTGCCCACCGCAAAACCCATTAAATCTAAGTTGAGCGCCAGGGATTCTGCACGCTGGCCTGCCAATGACACATTCGTAATGTGCGGCGCACGCGGCGCAGAACTGCCATTGATGCAGGCTCCTGGCAGACTCTTTAAACCCTGTTCCAACCGCTCGCGCAGGCTATTTAAATACGTCTGATTCTGACTCAGGTTGCGGTGTGCTATTTCCGCCGCAACTCCCATACCAACAATGCCTGGCACGTTTTCTGTCCCGGCCCGGCGGCCCCGCTCTTGCGCACCGCCCCGCTGCCAGGCGCGCATTTTCACCCCGCGCCGAATAAAAAGCGCACCAACACCCTTTGGCCCTTGAAACTTGTGGGCCGAGAGCGACAGCAAATCCACATTTAATTCATTCACTGATACAGACAGTTTACCGGCAGCCTGCACCGCATCGGTGTGAAAAGTGATACCCCGCTCACGCAACAAAGCCCCAATTTCCGCCACCGGCTGGCAAACGCCAACCTCATTATTAACAGCCATCACGGAAACTAAGATGGTATTGGGCCGCAGCAGGTGTTCAATTGCTTCCGGGGCAACCTGCCCGTTCTCATCTACGCCGATAGATTCCACCTCAAAGCCCAAATCGCGCAAGGTTTCGGCAGGTTCTAGGATTGCATGATGCTCCACTGCCGAAACGAGGATATGACCACGCCGCTCCCAGTTCGCCAGAGCCGTGCCCAGCAAGGCCCAGTTATCACTTTCAGTGCCGCCAGAGGTAAAGACAATCTCATCCGGCTGCGCCCCAATGAGGGCTGCTACTTGACCACGAGCGCGATCCACCGCGGCACGGGCATTCCTGCTGACGGCATAGGGGCTGCTGGCATTGCCAAAGGTGCCCACCAGATAAGGCTCCATCGCCGCCTGGGCCGCTGCACACAGGGGTGTAGTGGCTGCATTATCAAGGTAAACCTGCGTCCGATTTTGAATCTCCCCCGGCATGATTTTATTTATCGAGCTTTAACACCACTCATTCCGCAAACATCTCAGCCAGCGACGCCAGAACCTCTTTCTGCTCCAGGCTACTCAGCCGCCCCAAACGCTTAACTAAACGGGTCTTGTCTACCGTGCGGAGTTGATCCAGCACAATCTGCCCTTCCTTGCCCTGGAATTTGCACGCTATACGAGTCGGATAGGAGCGACCCTTGGTCGTCATAGGGGCGAGGATAACTGTTGCAATGTGACGATTAATTTCATCCGGCGACACGATTACACAAGGCCGAGTCTTCTGAATTTCGGCCCCAACGGTAGGGTCTAAATTGACCAGGTAGATTTCAAAGCGTTTTACCATTCCCATTCATCATTGTCCCAGTGGCTAGAGCTTACCGTATCAGCATCTAACAGTTGGTCATCCCCCTGCTCCGCCATCGCTTTAAATTGCTCATCCCACGCCTGGCGGGGCACTTGAGCCACTGGACGGATAACCAGTTGATGTGGCTGCGCTTCAATCTCAACTTGCTTACCCAATCCAACTTGCTCAATGAGTAGCTTGGGAAGACGAACCCCCTGCGAATTACCAATTTTGATTAAATACGTTCTCATGACTCCACCCGCTGCTGATTTCCATGCGCTTCTGTACTTACATTGTACTCCCCTAACAGTTCTCTGCCAAGCAACCCCTACCGCCAACAACTCATGGCTGACGCTTGACTCTACGCGTTGACCCTACCCCGTTGCACCGGCAAACTAAAGACACCTTGTCTTTGAAGATACGCTATGAAAAGAATTTCCGCACTGCTGCAAGCCGAGCCGATTAACACAGAACTTATACACACCGCTTTAGAACGGCTGGGCTTAGGGGAATGGACAACCATTAACCGCAAGCAGGTTTTTTCGACAACACGCGCCGCCAAGCTCATTGAGGGATTGGCCAAAGAGCCAGCCGACCGTGAAGCTTTATTGCGGGTGCTTGATGATCTACTGCAAGATTTAGCGGAAGCCGCCGCTCCTTTGCGCGCCCTGGTCAACTTCGCCCGGTTGGTGGATGTGGTTGGCAATCGCACCACTTTTTTTAGCGATCTCCAAAAGCACCCGGCAATGCGTGGCAGGCTTTGTCGTTTGCTGTCCTTTTCGCAAGCTTTAGCCGATGTTTTAATCCGGCAGCCGGAGCTTCTGGCATTGATGCGAACCGCGCCCCAATCGCTAAGCCGCAACGCACTGCGCCGCAGGGCGCACACGGCCCTGCAAGACCATGCGACACCGCAGGCGCAATTAGAACAGTTGCGCCGCTTTCGCCGCCGTGAAACCCTGCGCATTGGGCTGCTCGATATGCAAAGTCAAACCTGGCGCGATGTCGAAGATTTTGAAGCCGTGGTGCATCAAATCTCGGACTTGGCCCAGGTATGTGTTGAGCAAACCCTCGCTATCCTGGCTCAAGAAACCGCCAACAACAGCCAGGATAGTAACGGTAGTAACCGCAGCAACCTACCTTTCGTAGTCATGGCGATGGGCAAGTTAGGCGCACGCGAATTGAACTATTCTTCTGATATTGACCTCGTCTTCATCCATGATGGCGATGAGGAGACCATGCAGAAATTAGGGCAACGGCTGTTAGTCGAGTTGACGGCCTCTACTGCCCAAGGGGTACTGTACCGAGTGGATATGCGCTTGCGGCCCGAAGGTAAATCCGGCCCGCTGGTCACTTCTCTGGACTACGCGCTGAGTTATTACGAATCTTATGCTGCCGCCTGGGAGTGGCAGGCGCTCATCAAAGCGCGAGTGGTGGCCGGGGATGCCCACTTGGGGCGGCGCTTTCGCAAATTCACGCGCGGTGTGACTTGGGCCAAGCGTGCTGATGATGCCCATTTGCGTGAAATCCTCGACATGAAGCGCCGCTCGGAAACGACCGCCGAAGGCTCCGACGCGACCAATGTCAAGCAGGGGCCGGGCGGTATCCGCGACGCCGAATGGACAGTGCAACAGTTGCAGATGATGGTGGGGCCGGAGCACCCGCGCGTGCGCGCCCATGATACCCTGCGCGCCGTGGAAGCCCTCGAAGGGTTCGGTGCCCTGTCCTTTGAAGAGGCGAACCGCTTGCGCGACGGCTATCTCTTTCTGCGGGTAGTTGAACATCGCCTGCAACTGCTGGATGAACGCGCCGTGCGCACTCTGCCCAAAGATGACGCCGAGCGCATCGCTCTGGCCCGCCGCACGGGTTGCCCGTGGCGTGGCAAAGCGGCCCTGCGCTGGCTCGAAGAAGAACACACCCGCCATCGCGCCGATATTCGCGCCCTCTGCGAACGCATGTTCTGGGGTTGGCAGGATACAGCAGAGGGGGAGAGAGGGAGAGGGGGAGAAGAGGAGAAGGAGGGAGGGGGGACAGATGCACGGGAGGTTAGCGATTATGCCAGCGGTAGCCATTCCCCTTCTCCCCTTCTCCCCCTCTCCCTCCCTCTCCCGCCAGATGCCCAGCGCCGGGTGCAGCGGATTGCAGAAGGCACCTCCACGCACCCGTTTCCGGCTCCCCTAGCCCGCCAGATTCATTCAGCCCTGCCGGATGTCTTGCGCTATCTGGAACATGCGGCTAATCCTGACCGGGCGCTCATTAATTTAGAGCGGTTGTGTGACGCTTCGGGCAATCGCCTGTCGCTGTTACGGGCTTTGGGGCAATCCACCAATTTGGCCCGTGCGGTGTTTGCCATTCTCGGCGGCTCGCAGTTCCTCTCCGACACCCTCATTCGCTTTCCTGAACTGCTGGACTTAGCGGCCCAACGCTCGGCCATCGTCGAACCCAAAACCTGGGATCAGGCGCGGGCCGATTGCCGCTCTTACTGCTTAACTTTCCGCGACCGGGCTGCGGCTCTGCGGCGCTGGAAACGACGGGAGATGTTACGCATTGGCTTGCGCGATTTAGCCCTCGATGCACCGCCGCTGGAAATTACCCGCGAAATCGCTGATCTGGCGCAAGCCTGTTTAGCTTTAGCCTGTGATGAAGTCGGGGCGAGCCTGCGGCCAGCTTCGGAGCGTATTACTTTTTGCGTTTTGGGCATGGGCAAATTAGGTGGTGGCGAAATGCACTACGCTTCCGATGCCGATGTGCTTTTTAGTTACCAAGTGCCAACTGCTCTCCCTGGCAATGAGAATGAGACCAATCGTTATGCCAGTTTGGGGGCACGGTGGGCCGAAGATTTAACGCGCTACATGAGTGAGCGCACCGAAGAAGGCGTCTGCTTTGCGGTGGATGCCCGCCTGCGCCCCGAAGGACGCAATGGGCCGTTGGCTCCGCCAGTAGCTGGCTACATCCAATACTTCGAGAAGCCGACCAATGGCATCGCTATCTGGGAGCGCCAGGCCCTCACCCGCGCCCGTTATGTGGCGGGTGATGCCGAAACTGCCGCCGAACTCTTGGCTGCCATTCATCATGTAGCATATCCCGAACAATGGTGTGCGGAATGGGGCGATGAATTGCGCCACATCAAAAGCCGGGTCGAAAAAGAACGTGCTGCACGCGGTTCATCCAGTGGCACAACCACTGTATTTGACGTAAAGCTGGGACGTGGTGGCCTCAGCGATATTGAGTTCTGTGCCCAGTGGTTGGCCCTAAAAAATGGCTTCCGTGTGCCTGCTTTGCAAACGCCCAATACCTTGCGTCAGATCGAAGCGGCCCGTGATGCCGAGCTATTAACCGACGCGGACGCCAACGCTTTAAGCCACGCCTATGCCTTCCTACGCCGTGCCGAACTGCGCCTGCAAATCACCCAGGAACACTCCATCCATGCCGTCAAGCGCAGCAGCCCCGAATTTATCGCCTGGGCACGCGCCATCTATCCTGATGAACGTAGCGAAGTCGCCACTGCCCGCTTTGAAGAAGCATGGCAAGGCTACACCCAGCCCGCTCGCGCCGTCATGGAACGAGTGCGGGATGCGTTGTAAGGAGCAAGTCAAATCCGCAATATGGCACTTTGCTTTAAGGGGGCAATAATGTTGCCTATTTTTGAGACTGCTCTGAATTATCGGGGTTATGGGAATCGGGTAGCTCATCATACCAATCCACCCCGTCATCATCCTTCGCCTGAGCTATAATTGTGACCTTCCCTGTATTTACTTCAACGGCCTCAAGGGAACTTGTCTCATTGACGAAAGCACTACCAGGATTTCGACCAGTGAATTCGGTTACGCAGACAAACAGCGTATCGCTATTGCTGCTTAAGCGCCGGGGAGAAAACTGTGGTTCAACACCACGGCGCGGAGCTTGTGTGTAATCTTTGGCTTGGAGTAAGGCTAATCGTTTAAAATGTCGAGTTTTGACATCCCAATTTCTGACTTCCGCCTGGGCATTAGGACTGGGTTTCATCTGCTCAAAAGTGAGAAAGTGTTGGTTATCTGGGAGCCAGAAAATAGAGGGGTAATCATCTCCCTCTACATTGAGTGCTATGCGCTGTGAACCATCGAGCCTTGCCACTGCCAGCGAAGCACCTTGAGGAGATTCTTCCCACCCATAACGTAAGGGATATGGCTTCTCAGGATGCTCTGAGCCGAAAAAGGCGAGGTGCTGTCCATCAGGCGCTGGCGCAGGAAGATAGCCATCCTTAAAGAGTAGCTTAGAGGTTTGGTTTTCAAAGGAATAAGCATAGAGGTTGGGGCGTGGCTCAGGCTGAACCACGTTAGCTTTAGCGGCATTAACCTGAGCCTGTCTATTGGCATGGCTCTGTTGCTTTTGGTTCGTCCCCTCCATCATTGCCTTGAGTCTTTCCACTACGATCTTTTGTCCTTGCTCGGATAAAATTCCATAAAGCAAAGTGTGTGGTGCTAACCAGGAGAAAGGTGCCTTCAGTATGTCGTTGCTAACCGCTAAATGTGCTTCTCCAGTTCGCCAGTTGCACACATAGAGATGAAGCGGCCCATTGTAAAGATCATGGAAAAAGTCTCGACCATCCGCATCACCACCTTCCACAAAAGCGATATAGTTACTATCTGGTGCCCAGGAAACAACCCGATAAGTGAGATATTTATCCGAAGCTAAGCTAAGACTATTAGTAATGATGTCCAGGACATAGAGCCGATACGTGCCATCTTCGCTTATTGGCTCACCATATTTGAAAAGGACATAACGACCATCAGGGGAGAATTGGGGATCAAAAGCTATTCTTGCACCCTGCGCATCTATTTCTGGCCCTGGATTTACCGGCTCGTTTACCTGATAGGTTAAAGTTGAAACTGTAGTAGGTTCAACAATATGCAGGGCCAGATAAGAAAGACAATTACTCTTTTTCGGGCGCACTACAATGGCATGAGCCATGCGCCCGGAGCGGGAATGAATAACCTGCAATTGTCCCCGTTCGCCTAACACAATTCCATTGATAGGAGGGCTGAGAGTAATAAGGTCTGCTGTCTGTGCAGATTGGTTAAATACGCTAATCCTATTTTCTTTAGTTGGCTTATGCACCAGCCCCTTTTGCCACAAACCCCAAAAAGTAATAGATAAGCCAAAGACAAAGAGAATTCTTTTCATGGCGAAACCCCTTCTATGCACCTTATCCATAGTTAATCTAACAGCCCGCTAAATTATATTGTCATAATATATATTATTAAATCTTTTTAGAGACTGCCAACATCGGTTGAAATTGGCTTAATTTGAGGCTTCTCAGATTACCCTGCGGTTAAACCTAAAATTGCAGTGTGAGACTTATTGATAAATACTCGTAGCCGTATGATTAATGCCACGGTTCAAGAACTGCGTAATTTTTTGATTGAGGGGCGCAAGCGTTTGCTACGGCCTACCCAGGCGTCGAGATTAGGGCGCGATTGGATGCAGGCGCACAGCGACCTAATAGATGAAACCCTGCGGCGCATCTACCATGTGGCCTGGGATAGCGCTCGCTCATCCTATATTGAAGCGCATGGCTCTAACGCCTTACACGGGTCGAGTTTGCATCCTGAAAATGAGTGGGGCCTGGCGTTGCTGGCGATTGGTGGCTATGGACGGGGAGAATTGTGTCCCCACTCCGATATTGACATCGCTTTCGTGCCTGCCGAAGAAGAAAACCCACTCATTGACGCGGTAGTGAAGGAAGCTTTTCGGCTCATTGTCGAAGTGCTCATTGATGGCGCGCGCTTAGATGTGGGTTATGCCTACCGCCCTATCGCTGACTGTGAGCGACTGGATCATACCGGTAAGACCGCACTCTTAGAAGCGCGACGACTGGCAGGCAGTGAACACCTACTGCGCTCCATGATGGACGAACTCTACACCACCTGGGACACGGTGGAATTCCTGTTGAGCAAGGTGCATGAGCGACGCAACGTGTCTCAACAACTGGCACTTTCATTATACGGCGTGGAGCCTCATCTCAAAGAAGGGGCCGGGGCGTTGCGCGAAGCACAGACCGCGCTGTGGGTAGCCGGGGCCATGCTACGCACGACAGCACCGTTGCGTGAGTTGGAATGGCGCGGCGTGGTCACGGCAGATGATTGCGCCCAGGTCATCCAGGCGCGCGACTTCTTTCTGCGCGTGCGCGTCTGGCTGCACCTGGCGACTCAGAAGAAAACTGACGTGCTTTCCATTGAGTTGCAGGACCGTTGTGCGCGGGCTTTTGGTTACGTCGGTTCGGGGGCCACTGCCGCCCAGCGTTTGTTAGCCGATTATTATCATCACGCCGAGGTTTCCTTACGTTTTTCCGAAAAAGTCATGCGTCGCCTGATTGAAGGGCCACTGGCCCTTGATGGCCATTTTGTCGCCACGCACACGCGCCTGGGGGCCGCGCATCCTTACACTCTGCGTAACCATCCTGAACTGGTGGTTACGCCCTTTGTCCTCTCGCGTAAGTATGGCTTCGCCACCGACCCGGAGCTTGATCGTGCTATCGAAGAAGCCATGCCCCTCATGAATGCGGAAACGCGCACGCATCCTATTGCCCGCGCTGGCTTTCTGGCCCTCTTGCGCGACCCCAGCGAAGCGGCGGATGCTCTCACCGAACTGCGGGCGCGTGGGGTGCTGCAAAAGCTTATCCCTGAGTTCCATTCTATGCTGCATCTCGCACCCGCCGACCCTTCGCATCAACTCTCGGTGGGTGAGCACTCGATTTTCGCCGTGCGGATGTTGGGGCAACTGTGGGATCAGCGCCAGACCCAGGGTGAAATGCACGATGTCTGGGAAGGCGTGGAAGACCGGGAATTGCTGTTGCTGGCCACCCTGCTGCATGATGTCGGCAAAATTGAAGCGGGGACGGATCATGCCGTCAGCGGGGCACAAATCATGGCGCGCATCGGGCAGCGACTGGGCTTAAACCCAGAGCGCACTGAACTCTTAGCGTTGCTGGTACGAAGGCACCTTTTACTGCCGCGTGTCGCCCGCTTGCGTGACCTGGCTGCGCCCGGCACTATCCGCGAAGTGATTGAGTATGTCCATGATGTACCAACCTTAAAAATGTTATACCTGCTGGCCCTCGCCGATACCAAAGCCGTGGGCGAGCGCACCTACTCGAACCTCGATATTGAGTCTATGCAGGAACTCTATGAACGCGTGTTGCTTGCCATGACCCGTGAAGAGACCGCCGAAGTGCTCAGCGATACCGAAAAGCGGGAGCACTTAGTGCAGCGCGAGCGCGAGCGTCTACGCCACGAAATGCGTCATCTCGCTTTAGACGAAGCCACCTTGCAACGACTGACGGATGAACTGCCCACCAGTTACATTCTCAACACACCTCTGCCCACAGTTGCCACCCATTTGAAGTTCCTCGATCAACTGCCACAAGAAAAAGTGATTGTTGATTTTTATACTGATCCGCGCCGCGCTTTTACTGAAATGACCATTGTGGCCTATGATGATCCCAAGCCGGGACTACTGTCCAAAATCTGCGGCGTAGTGCAGGCCGCAGGTGTGGATATTCTGGAAGCACAGGTTTACACATTGCTCGCCCAAAACTCAGATGAGCAAAATCTGACCGATGGTCCACCCAATCAAAATATTGAGAGAGTTGATGATATATCGCGCAACATTGTCCTCGACCGCTTACATATTATCTCCAATAACCGACCTATTACCGAATCGCGGGCGGCTCGCCTCGCGGCTCTTTTGCGCGAAGTCTTGCTGAATGAAAAAACGGTGGAGTCCGTCTTGCAAGCCACCAGCAAGATTACGGCTCAAGGGATGGTGCCGCAGCGTATTGGGGCACGCAACGACCTTTCCGATGAGCATACAGTTATTTCAATCGTAAGCGACAACGTGCCAGGGTTGCTCTATCACGTCACCCGCGCCTTAGCGACCATTGGTTTGGATATTCACACGGCGAAAATCACCAGTTGGGCCGGACGCGCCGAAGATGCCTTCTACGTCACCCGCCGCGCTCCTGATGGTGGCAGTCAGAAAATAGATGACGACTCTATCAAAGGCACCCTCGAAGCCTTGCGCCAAACTTTAATCAAACCGGCGGTTAGTCCCACCACTAACTCCAGTAACTAAGGCATCTGCGAAATAGAATGCAATTCTAAGGTAAAATATCCCAGTGGAAACGCATCTCGTTATTTAAGCTGTTTAGGTTAACACCATGCCATAACATGCCACAAATTCATCTTGCAGAGGAGAATTACCATGCGTATTAGTTGCCTTTATACTTCATTGAACATAGCTGCTCTGGCCATAACAACGATGGCAATAGCCGCTCCGCAAGGAGGAACTCAAAAGAAACCACCCGCGCCGAAACCGCCCGCTGTGAATCAAGTCAAGGGCCAGCAGCAATTGGCCGGGGCCAGTGTCCAATTTGGCACGGTGTACAGCCTGAAAAACGGATTTAACTTCGCTGTGCTGGCAGCTCGCTACACCTTAGAGCCTTTCGTTGCTTATGCACCCCTGACTGCTAAGACCGATATGAAGCTCCTGGTGTTAGATTTTGCGATAAAGAATGCTAACCCAGACGACAATTTTTTCAATCCCGAAGACATGTTAACCCTGGTGGATGATAAGGGACAGCTCTATACAGGCGGCTCGATGGCCTTGTCCAGCAAGAAGGCTGATACCGCTTCTGTGACTTTAAGACCAGGACAGGGGTTGGGGCAACCGGAGCTAAAAGACCCTCTCCAATGGGGCTTTGTCATCCCCGAAAAAGCCCGTATTGTTAAGATTATGGTGAACCAGGGGCGCAAAGGGCGCAACGAGGATGCATTACGCTATTACATTGCGGGTGCAACGAAAGAGGAGGCTGGGGAGAATGGCGATCCTAAAAATGTTATTGCGCCGCTACCAACTGAGGCGCGCGACCCCGCCGACGCTTCAAGGTCTACCCCACTGCCAGAGGGTAAAGGCACCGTAGGCACCTACGCCCCATCGGGCAGTTTTGCCTTACGCCTGGACAGCTTTGCTTACTCGACCGACCCCCTTGTAGATAAGAATGGCCCCGCAGAAGGCAAGAAGTTCGCTGTGGCTACAGTCACCGCTAAAAACTTGATGCAGACCACGCCGACGATGTTCGATGTAACCGGGGGCGATGATCCACTTTATGCCATTACCGATAGCGATGGTGAACGGGAGAAACCGGTGGCTTATCGCCAGGCCAAGCGTGATGCCGATCCCGATCATGAGTTCAAGCCGGGCGACGAATACACCTTCCGCGTGTTGTTTGCATTGCCCCAGGACGCCACAGCCAAAACCTTGATTCTGGGCACGGGAAATTCGCGCAAGTGGGCCTACGACGTATCAGGCATCAAATAGTCATAACTTGCAACTCTGTCTGCAAACCTCGGTTTGGTTGCAGGTTGAGGAGGCGAAATAGTACAATAGTAGCGGCTGCACGATAGCGTAAGCAGCCGCTTTTTGTTATCCCACGACCTGAAAATCCACCTGATTATCCCGGCTTAACATTGCAAGCGGGATGAGGCTCATGCGATTAATTGACCCAATCCAACCTCATGCCCGGCTTCCAATGCTCAAGTGACCGCTAAGGGCTGTTCGGTGTTGGGAATATCTATTTAATCGCTCGAAGAGAGACCTATGAAGATTCGACTGCACACCCTGCTGTTTTGCCTGCTGTTAGCTGTGATAAGTGGAAACCGCCCCGCACTGGCGCAAATATTACCCACGATGCCGTTCACTATCACTCCCAACCCCATCAGCGAGGAAGCCGGTTTTCGCACCGCCACGGCTACCATTACGCTCGGCGCGGCCTTAGATCAGGATTTAGTGGTCACGATTGATAACAGCGATCCGCAACGGGTGCAGGTGCCTGCCACCGTCACCATTCCCGCCAAGAGCTTAACCGCTTCTTTTCAGGTGCAGGCCATTGATAACAATGTCGTGGATGGCGATGCCCTCGTCCGCATCGGCATCAGCGCACCTGGCTTTTATAGTAATGCAGCGACCATCACGGTTTTAGACGATGAGTCGTATCTCAATCTCACCGTCAGCCCTTCGACTTTCAGCGAGGGCGCAGGCCCCAACGCGGCGGTTGGCACTTTAACGCGCAATCCAGCCAAGGCTGCCGATGCCGCCACCGTCACCCTTAAGAGTGGCGATACAACGGAACTCACTGTTCCTGATACGGTGACGTTTCCCGCCGGAAAGACTTCAGTCACCTTCCCCATCGCGGCGGTGGATGATGATATTATTGATGGCACTCAGGATGTCACCATTACAGCCGATGCCGACACCTATAGCGGCATAGAAGTGACAGTGCATGTCACCGATGATGAGACCGACCTGCGCCTGACCATTTCACGCTCCACGTTCAGCGAGACAGCAGGCACCAGAGCCGCCATAGCGACTATTACGCGTAAGCAGGCCGCCGCGCAAGATGTGCTGCCAGTGACTGTCGTCAGCAGCAATACTGGTAAAGTCAGCGTGCCTTCTTTAGTCACCATACCCGCTGGAGCAACATCGGTGACTTTCCCCGTTGCCGCTGTAGATGATGGCCGCGCTCAAGGCCCCCAACAGGTGACGCTCACGGCCAGTGCCAGTGGTTATAATGCCAGTTCTGCCACCGTTACCGTCACCGATGATGAAGTGCCCACTTTGAGTCTTGCCTTGCGCTCCACGGCCATTGGCGAAGGGGCCGGTACCCATGCCGCGATTGGCACTGTCAGCCGCAATACGCCCGTAGCTCAGCCGCAAAGCGTGACGCTCACCAGTAGTAATCCGGGCCGGGCACGCGTGCCTGCGACAGTCACCATTCCACGCGGTGCCGTATCGGTTAACTTCGCTATCAGCGCAGTAGATAACAACGTTGTAGATGGCTCGCAGCCTGTTACAATTACGGCCAGTCAATCTGGTTTTGTGTCGAGCAGCGCCGTTTTACTGGTGACAGATAACGATGGCCCGACGCTTGGTTTGCGCTTGATAAGTTCTTCGATTCCCGAAAGCTTAGCCAATAACGCGCTCTCGACGGTGCAGGGGGTGGTTAATCGCGGCACAGCCACCGACACTCCTCTGGTGGTTGACTTGTCCAGCAGTGATGGGACGGTCGCCACCGTGCCGATTGGAGTCACTATTCCTGCCGGGGCCAGCAGCGCCACCTTCACTATCACCGCAGTTGATAATACTATTGCTAACGACTTGCGGTCGGCCACTATTACCGCCAGCGCATCTGGCTTTAATCCTGGTCAGGCCACGCTGAACGTGACCGATGATGAAGCGGATGTCCCTGCACTATCGCTGAACGTGAGTCGGGCTGTCATCAACGAAGGCGATGGGGCCTTTGCCGCGACCGGCGTTGTGAGCCGTAATGTGGCGACTAACTCGGACTTAATAGTGACCGTAACGGCTGACCCCACGGGGCAAATTGGCGTTCCTATTTCGGTTGTGATTCCGTTTGGTCGCACCACTGCAACGTTCCCCATTAGCGCCCTCGATAACACCGCCTTAGACGGCGCGCGTGATGTTACCATCACCGCCGCTGTTGCAGGGTTCACTCCGGCCACCTACAAGATCAGGGTTCTGGATAATGAGCCATCGCTGAGCTTATTTGTTAAGCCGCTGAGCTTCCGCGAAGATGCCGGGCCTCATGCGGCGCTGGGCGTTGTCTCCCGCAACACGCCACCTACCACTGATCTGGTAGTGACTTTAGTTAGCAACGATACGACAGAAGCCACTGTGCCTGCCACCGTGATTATTCCGCGCGGCGCGACCAGCGCATCCTTTCCGATTAGTGCCGTGGATGATTTAGAAGTTGATGGAGCACAAACCGTCACCCTGACGGCCTCGGCCCCCAACCTGGCCTCCGCCTCGATAGACATGAAAGTCTTAGATAACGAGTCACGGGTGATCGTCTCAGTCAGTCCCAGCACCTTCCGCGAGAACGCCAGCAATGGTGTAGCGACGGGCACAGTTCGCCGCACCACACCCAACGATGTGCCCCTGACCGTTAATCTCAGTAGTAGCAATACACATAAAGTACAGGTGCCAGCCACAGTTACCATACCCATCGGAGCCGACTCCGCCAGTTTCACAGTGAACGCCATAGATAATAACCTGGTAGATGGCAATAAAGACGTGACTATCAGCGCCAGTGCGGATGCCGAAGACCTGTTACCAAGCCAGGTGGTCGTGACGGTGGTGGATGATGATGTGCCCACGCTACGCTTGACCCTTTCCAGCACAGTAATCCAGGAAGGCAGCGGCAACAACACCATCCAGATGGCGGTCAGCCGCAATACATCCACCACTCAACCTTTAACAGTCACACTTTCCAGCAATGCCCCCAGCCGACTGACTTTGCCTGCGGTAGTCACTATTCCCGCAGGCGCAACGACGGCGACTTTCACCGTAAAAGCTATAGATGACACCATCGCTAATGGTAACCAGCACGTCACCATTACGGCACGCGCCCTGGGCTTCGTGAATGGCACCGGAGTTATCGCAGTTAAAGATGATGAGGTGCCAACCCTGACCTTAACCGTTAAACCAGGCACTTTCAGCGAGGGCGCAGGTGCCAATGCCGCCACGGGCACCGTCACCCGCAACACACCAACTGATGCCCCGCTGCTAGTGACTCTAGTGAGCAAAGACACCAGCGAAGCCCATGTCCCCGCCTCGGTCACGATTCCGGCGGGTGCGGCTTCTGCCACGTTCCCCATTGACGCTGTGGACGACACGTTAGTTGATGGCTCCCAGAGTGTCACCATTGAAGCCAGCGCTCCCGGCTTAATCAAAGGCAATAGGACAGTGACCGTCACCGATAATGATAAGGCTGCACCAGCCATTGTAGCGGGTAACGTCATCACGCCATCCGATTCTACCATCAAACTTTCTACTGCCTCTGCCCAAGCCAGCACCGGAATTATTGAACTCCGCTTTACCGGTGCCTTAGATAGTGAGTCAGCCAGCGATACCGCAACTTATATAGTCACTCTCAATGGGCATTCAGTCGTTGTAGAGAGTGCTGCTTATAGTGCGACCACGCATATCGTCAAGCTGGCAGTAGCGGATAACAGCTTACGCTCTGGAGATCACATCAACATCACCTGGCATAACTTAAAAGACGTTACAGGTCACACTTTAACTTCACAAGCTGCGGGTGTTGGTGTTCGTTAGGCCCTCACCCCGCCCCTCTCCCACTGCGTAGGCGAGGGGTGGTCACAGGACTACTGATGGTGCTCCCAGCATCAAAATCGCAGAGACGCAGAAGGCGCAGAGATTTAAGTTTTGTTCCTTCTCTGCGCCCTCTGCGTCTCTGCGGTTCATTTATAAACTACGAACTGGCGCTGCTATAAAAGCGCAGTGCGAAATGAAAGAAAAGGTGCGTCAGCCATAACATAACAGCGGCCAAGGCTAACGCGCCGAGCAACGTTGCAGGATGGCTCTTGCCTAACAAAGCCTCAGTCGGATACGTGGTTAAGAAGGCGACAGGCAACACAAAGATTAGAAACGACTGCAACCGCTGCGGATAGATTTCAAGCGGGAATCGCGCCATCTGCATCATGGGGTCAAAGATCACCGCAATACCTTCTAACTTCACGGCCCAGATCGCCCAGGTCACGCAAAAGAACCAGATGCAGTAGGCCATCACCAGGCCACAGAACAGCAAGGCTAACCACAGGCCCCACTGCATCAAGGATGGGTGCAAACTTAAGCGGTGCAAGCCATACCACAACAGGGCAATACCAGGCAGACCATTCATCACCCCGTTCGGATCAATATAGCGCGTTGAGACATAGAACTGCGTGTTCACGGGTTTGGTCAGTGCCAGGTCTAAGCCGCCCTCGCGCACGAGATTAGAGAAGCGAAACATATTGGGGCCGAGCAGCCCGTAGCAGAGTGATTCCAAAGCTACATAAGTGCCGTAAAGCACCCACATCTCTTCGCGTGACCAACCGCGCACCACACCTACCTGCCCAAACACCGCCTCGATAAAGAGTAACGATACGCCTGTCCAGATGAGGTAGCCCACGATCCCCGCAAAAAACTGGGCACGGAACTCCATCGTCCGCGATAAGCAGTTGATAACAAAGGCCCGGTATAATTTAAGGTAGCGCACCAATAGAGTGTAGCATTCGCTGTTGCAACGGAAATTTAATGTGGCTGGAATTAATTGCTGAATGGGCAAAGACAAGCGAAATGCCACTTGAAACAGCGCCACCGGCTGCATCCATCGCTATCACTGCACTCGAAAGTTCGCTAAGTGTCACCTTGCCTGCTGAACTCAAAGCTTTTCTTAAAGAAACGGATGGGCTTTACAGCAATTACGACATTCATCTGATGTGGCCTGTCCAGCGGATTGAACAGGAAAATAGTTGGTTTCGTCAAGAGCCAACTTTGAAGGAAACTTGTATGCCCTTTGACTCGCTCTTGTTCTTTGCGGATGCAGGTAATGGCGATCAATTTGCTTATGCAGTTTTAAATGGAGTCGTGCGCCACTCACGCATTTACGCATGGAACCATGAGGATGATAGCCGAACCTGTATTGCGCCTTCTTTGCAGTGGTTTTTAGATAGATGGCTCACAGGAAATCTTAGGGTTTAATTTTAGGCATAGAAGATAGGAATATTGAATGGCTGAAACTACTACTGAAACAGTTGCAGGGGTTACGGTTCCAGACCCGCGTTTATTACATGCTCTTTACGCCAACTGGGAAGAAGAGACCGAGGGCGCGGCCACCTATCGCACCCTGGCAGAACGGGAGCCGGATACGGCACGCAAGCGGACACTGTTTCAGATGGCTGAATCTGAAACGCAACACGCCCAGCGATGGGCCAGGCGGTTGGAAGAACTGGGAGCGCCCGCGCCAATTTACAAAGGTCTGCCTGGTGGTCAAGCTGATAGCTTTGCCAATCGCATCGGTGGCATGGACGCCGCGCTACGGCGCATTGAACTTGAAGAGCGACAGCATGTGGCACGCTATGGTCGCCAGATGAAAGAACTGGGGGATGAACCCAGCGTGCAAATTCTCCAAGACCTTATCGAAGATGAACGGGAGCATTCCAAAACACTCAAGTTGCTCACACGTCCAGTTGAAGAGCACCACTTTCATCAGGATGGAGCCAGACCACGCGACCCACAAACTGCCCTGGATGCCCTGCGCGAAAAACGCGGGCGGCGCTCCCCGGCCAGTTGGATTGGCGATGCCATCTATGGCGTCAATGATGGGCTGGGCGCAATTTTCGGCATTGTTTCTGGGGTTTCAGGTGCTACGCTGGGCAATAGCAAATTCGTACTACTGGCAGGACTCTCTGGCATGATTGCCAGTGCGCTCTCAATGGGTTCAGGAGCTTACCTGGCGGCCAAGAGCGAACGTGAAATCTACGAAGCTGAACTGCATCGCAAGCGAGAAGATTTAAAAGCGAATCCAGAAGAAGGTTTGGAAGAACTGACGCTGGCGTATCAAATCAAGGGTGTCCCCGAAGCCGACGCCCGCCGCATGGCGGAACACTTATCCAAAGACCCCGAACAATTCCTGCGCGTTTTAGCTGCCGAAGAGCTTAACTTAACCGAGGAAGCCCTAAGCAATCCGCTCGTCTCAGCGATTTCGGGCACTGTATCCACCGCTGTTGGAGCCTTTATCCCCATCATTCCCTTCTTCTTTATGCATGGCTATCCCGCCGTTATCGCGGCAGCCATTGTTTCCTTAGTTGCTCACTTTGCAGTGGGAGCAGCGAAAACACTTATCACCGTGCGCTCGTGGTGGAGTAGTGGCTTAGAGATGACAGTCGTTGGTGCCATTGAGGGCATTGTGACTTATGCGATTGGGGTCGGTTTAGGCCATTTAGGAGCTTAGTTGAGGCTTATCTTTTATTCGCAGGCATCTTAAATTTTTGACTATATTCAAGTGTGTAACGAATTAGGTCTAGAGTTGCAGTCACATCGTCCGCTGGCGCTTTTAATCCTGGATTATGACGACCCACCCAGGCTCGTTCGATTAGAGGCTCCCATGTCTTCTCCAATGTCTCTTGTGCCCAGCGCGCCGCACAGGGTTTGGAAACGATAGTACCATATTGAAGCGTATAGAGGATGCGGCACAGGCTGAGGACAGAATAGGTCTGATACCCCCAACCGTCTATCTGAGTAGGCTCGTCGAGGATTTGCATTGCCCATTCTTGTAAAGCAGCAAACATTGCCCGCCGTAAGTCGTCTGGCGCGACGGGGTCAATGAGAGTTTGCGGCGAAGGCCCGATCAATGTTATGCCACTTTCGCGTAGGACATAACGGTGAACGTCCCAGGTATGGTCATGCAGCTCCATTTTAAGACGTTCATTGCTGCCACGCTCAATGTTGGGGTGCAGCGCATAGGCTGGGTCATAGCGGCGCAACGCTTGCTGCGAAATGTAGGAGCCTTCAAGTTGTATGGCCCACGGCGAGTCCATTATGCCGATACGGTCATGCATAGCTTGCAACGACTCAAAAAGAGCGCCTGAAATCTCTTTATCTGTGACTACGACAAAATCTATATCGCTAGCCTCGTCGAAATCGCCAGTCGCCAGGGAGCCATCCAAATACATGCCGATAAAGTGACTGCCCAAAATGCTCTGCACAGCAGGTAGTAATTCGAGCAGCACAACATTCACGTCGGGGTAAGGCGTAGGATATGGAGCGTTGTTCATAAAGAGGTTGTAAGACGAACCGCAGCAGTTGTCTTGGCTCTTCACTTGCTTCCTGGATGAACTCCTCAACTAACCGCCAACGGCATAGACTTCATTCATTGCTTTTTGAGCATTGACGAGCTTATAGAATACACCGTGCAGTGCCATGAGTTGATCGTGGGTGCCTTGTTCGGCGATTTTCCCGTGATCAAGCACAATTAGGCGGTCGGCGTTGCGCAGGGTGCTCAGGCGATGCGCGATAGCGAAAGTGGTACGCCCTTTGATGAGGTTGCGCAGGGCTTGCTGAATCTGTTGCTCGGTTTCGGTATCAACCGAAGCGGTGGCCTCATCGAGAATGAGAATTCTGGGGTCGTGCAGGATAGCGCGGGCAATGGAGATGCGTTGACGTTCGCCACCAGACAAGCGGGTGCCCCGCTCGCCAACGACCGTATCGTAACCATCAGGAAAACTCACGATAAAATCATGGGCATAGGCCGCCTGGGCTGCGCGCATGACTTCACCTGGTGTAGCATCCAGCTTGCCATAGGCGATGTTACTGAAGATGGAACCATGAAAAAGATAAGGCTCTTGTAAGACAACGCCGATTTGATGGCGCAGATCATCACGTTTAATTTCTCGAATGTCAACACCATCTACCAGCAGGCTACCTTCATCCACATCATAAAAGCGCATTAAGAGATTGATGAGCGTGCTCTTACCCGCGCCACTATGTCCCACCAGGCCAATCATCTCGCCGGGTTCGACTTCCAGGTTCACATCATTTAAGACAGGTCGGTGCTTATCGTAACCAAAGGTGACATGACGAAATTCGACACGCCCGCCCACCTGCGGCATGGCAATGGCATCAGCACGCTCCTGAATTTCTGGCGTGGTATCCAGAATTTCAAAGACACGTTCGGCGGCTGTCATAGCGCGCGTTAAGAAGTTCACTAATCGAGTAAGCTGCTGCACCGGGCCGTAGAGCCGGGCGAGGAGGCCAGTAAAGAGAGTCAACGCGCCTAAAGTCAGGGTGTTACCTAACACCTGGCGACCACCAAAATACCAGGTGATTGGCCCGCCCAAACCCATAATAAAGCCCAGTGTGGGGTAAAAGGCGGCGGCTTTGCGCTCAACGCGCATGGTGGCATCGCGTAGTTCACTGCTCTTGGTGAGAAACCGCCCGACTTCGCGTTCTTCCTGCGCAAAAGCCCGCACCACACGCACCCCACTTAGTGAATCGGCTAAGCGCGCACCGAGAACGGAGTTTTGATGCCAGACCCGCCGCCACAACTTCATCAGGCCACGCCAGTAAGTATTCGTCCCAAAGACCACGAAGGGTACCGGAGCTAATACCGCTAAGGCGAGGAGCCAACTGCGCGAGAACATAATCACCACCACGCCGACAATGGTCAGCGTTGAGATAATAATGTTTTCGGCACCATCGAGCAGGAAATTCTGCAACATGCCCACATCGTTTTGCACGCGGCTCATCACGGCCCCCACCTCGCGCTTATCATAAAAGGCGAGTGATAAACGTTGGAGATGGGAATAAAGCTGCGCCCGCACATCATGCAGCACCCGCGCTCCCAGAAAGGCGGCAGTGCGCCCTCGTATAATGTCCACCACAGTAGACATGAAAGAGGCCAGGACAATGGCAATAACAATTAAGCCCAACGCGCGATACCGCTCAGGACTGGCCGGGGTGATCGAGATAGCCAGCCGATTGCTATTGCGCGAAACCTGAAACACATTGTCTACCAGGCGCGCAAATAGAATCTGGGGCACGAAGGACAAGGACGTACTGATGATGCTGCAAACACCGCTGCCGATAGCCATCCACTTATAAGGGCCAAGATAATTCATCAAACGGCGCAACGCCTGCCACTTGTTGACGCAGAAGGGGCAAACTTCAGAATCGAGGGGAAGCGGTTTGCCGCAAGTTGGGCAGATGCGACGTTGCCACTTGGCGTCCTGCTGTAATTCGGTGGCTAAAGAGCCATGCTCGCGCAAATGCTCCAAGTGCCGCGCCGCGAGGGTGAGTTCTTTAGAGCGGGCTTGCGACGAGCGCAGAACTTCCACGACCCGCTCGGTTTCTACCTTCGTCTCCGGGCGCGGCTCCACCACCTTGTGGGTTGGCGGCTGGCCATCAACTTCTATAGTTTTGCTATCAGGTAGAGTTCCATTTACACCGTGATCTGAACCGACTCCGTCTTGGACAATGCCATTGGGACTGGGCTTGCGCAGGCGCACTTCGAGGGTCGCCGCGCCAACCAAACTCTTGGTCTCGGCAGCGACAACTTCTTGCATCGGGACATCAAGATCAATTGATATATCCGAGGCTTGACCCTTAGGGGGCGTGGCCGCTTTGCCATTCTGGTCATGCCCGTTAACCGAAAGTACCAGAAAGCGTTCAGGAGTTGCCACCAGGTAACGCTCCCCCCACCGACCAGCGGCATCCAGATCGGCCTGGACTTTAAGCAGGGCATCACCATTGACACCAATAGCACTTAACTTTTGGTTTACGGCATCGGGTAATTGAATACTCTCTTCTAACAGTGCAGCGGCGGGAGTATCAAGGGATAAATTCTGAGTTGGCATCTATATCAGTATGCGCGTCTAGAGACAATCTGGCAATCTGCTGGATTCACCAAAAAGGGGAAGAAGAATACAGAAGACAGGAAACAGAACACCCAGAAGTTAGAGTTGCCTCGTTTTCTGTATCCTGTTTCCCGTATTCTGTATTTACCGTGTTCTTTGCCACAAGATGCGCCCATACAGATAAAGTCCATCCAGGATAATCCACGCGACGATGGCGTGGAGCGGGGTCAGATGAGCCAGGGTGTTGGTTTTGACAGGAGCGGTTGCTTTGAAGGTGGCGCCCATTGTCAGTAGAGCAGCATCTATAGAGCCGAGGAAAGCCAGTAACATCAGCAAGCAGCCAGATAAACGACCCACCAGGCGACGACGGCGCAGAAAATCCACGGCGCGGCTGGGGCCAAGCGACATGGCAGCCGGACGGCCTGATGCGGCACCCCAGGCAACTAAAAGGGATATAAGGCCCAAGAGACCTAAAAGGGCATTGATGCGTTGCGCGGGGGCCAGTTCACCCCAGGCCGCACGCACAGCTAACGGCAAGCCACTCAGGTGTTTGAGCCGCGCCTGTCGCTGGTCATAGGTTTCAGGTGTATCATCATCATTAAGAGCAAAAGCCGCCGCCGTTTTGCGCAGGCGCAGGGCGCGCAGCACCTTATCAGGATTATTCAAGCCGCGTGGCAGCAGCGTCCAGGTAAAGCAGCGTGACCCGCTTTTGGAAAGGGTGTCGGTGGCAGTCGTAGCAATCAGATGGCGCTGTTTATCCACTTGCGCTACTTCGTGGCTCCAGATTACACCGTTCCAGCCTTCAAAGCCATCCACCCCCATTTGAATTAATTGGGCAATGGAATATTTAGCAGGCGACCAGGGGTGCGCGACAATGACCATCGCTCCTTGCCTTCGGGCCGCTTTGATGGCATCCGCAACGGACATATCGCGTGCCGAAATTGCGCTCTTCAGTCCCAACAAAACTAAGTGCGCATCACCATGATACTCGCAACCATTGAGCAACAGCATGTCAGGATTGGCAGCGCGCAAGGCTGAGATTTCAGCCACTGGCATGAGGGTATTGGAATCGGTAAAAGCCAGACCCGCAAAACCCCGCGCCCGATGCCAATCAATCTGTTGCTGCGGGGTCAACAGGCCATTGGAACGCAGGGTGTGCGTGTGAAAATCGAAAGCGGTAAAGGGTGTAACAAGGCGGCGCGATGGAGTCAGAAAAGACGATAGGTAGTAAACCGCACCAAATGATTGCAGCACAATTAAGATGCAGAGTGGTAGTAACGGTTTGCGCCATTCGCCCAGGTGGGCCAACAACCACCACGCCGCCACACCGAGTAGCATAAGAACGACCAACCAGATGGCACCTTTTGGCCCCACTTGTTGCGCCAGGTTGCCAGCAAAAGCCAGGACAGCGCCAAAGGTTTGGAGCCAGCCAACGGGCACTTCCTGCAATTGCGCACGCGGTTGAAAATTAGGGGCGGTAAAGCCCGTCATCATAATGCGTAGGGGTCGCTCAGGGGGCCAGGGAGCGATGTCACCAAACCGACTGCGCAAGGTCGCAACCACGACACACAAGACCAGTGCAGCCAGGGCAATACGCCCGGCCATAGCGCGCAGGGGGCTGGCCCTTTGTGCTCCCAGTTCCGCTGCGCCCCGCGAGGGAGTGCGCCCGGCAAACTTTAAGCCGATGGCGCATCGCCTCCACTGAGCTTGGGAAAGTTGCGCCTCGTGCCCGTGTTTATGGCTTTACGGTGTCTAAAGTTGAGCTTGTCGGTGCGGTGTTTTTGGTGCGAAGAAGACAATGTCACAACCAGAGCATATCCTCACGTAATCTTAACAATCGGCTATAAGCCTATGATAAACTAATCGGCGTCGGACAGTATAATCAAACATTTAAGACTCTTTAGTATTTTACGACGTGCGGAGGAGCTATGCCCGGTCAGAATATTCTTGTCATTGATGATGAAAAGCATTTATGCGAACTACTCACCGATGTTTTATCGCGTGATGAGCATCGCGTCCAGAGCGCCAATACGGGTACCGCTGGTCTGGCTTTGCTTTCTGAATCGGACAGCGAATTCGATATGGTCTTCACCGACATGAAGCTCCCGGATATGACGGGCATTCAAGTGCTTAAAGAAGTTAAACGCCGCACGCCCCAGATGCCCGTTGTGATGATGACCGGTTTTGCCACCAAAGAAACAGCGGTCGAAGCCATGCGTCTGGGAGCTTACGATTATCTGGCTAAACCCTTCAACATCGCCGACATTTCCCTGGTGGCTCGCCGCGCTCTGGAACGTAATCAACTCATTGATGAGAACCGCTATCTGCGTGACGAGTTGCGCGCCCGTTATAACTTCGATAACATCGTTGGTTCCTCCGACCTTATTCAAGCCGCCTATGTTCTGGCCGCCAAAGTTGCCAATCAAAACGCCACGGTACTCATTACAGGCGAAAGCGGCACCGGAAAAGAGGTGTTGGCCCGCACTATTCATTACCAGAGCGGTCGTGCCGATAAACCCTTTGTCAAGGTGAACTGTGCCGCTCTCCCGGAACATTTATTGGAAGATGAATTATTCGGCCACGAGAAAGGCTCCTTTACCGATGCCCATACCCAGCGCATTGGCCGTTTTGAATGGGCGCACACTGGCACCTTGTTCTTGGATGAAATTGGCGAAGTCTCCTTACCTGTGCAGGTTAAGTTATTGCGCGTTTTACAAGAGCGCGAATTCGAGCGGATTGGTTCTTCTAAAACTATCCGTGTAGATGTGCGTATCATTGCCGCCACCAATAAAGATTTGCAAAAAGCGATTGCCGATGGCTCATTCCGCGAAGACCTGTTTTATCGTCTCAACGTGGTGCCCATCGAATTGCCGCCGCTCCGCGAACGGCGGGCCGACATTCCGCTTTTAGTAGAGCACTTCATCAAGAAATATTGCGAAGAAACCGGACGGAGTCTGTTGAGCGTAGATGATGGGGCCATGCAGATGTTGCAGGATCATCCCTGGCGCGGCAATATCCGCGAGCTTGAAAATTGCATTGAGCGTGCAGTCATTCTCGCCGAAGATGATGTAATCCAGGCGCGGCACCTTTTACTGGCTCCCGAAGGCTTGAACGTCCAGAACGCCCAGGCTTGGGCCGTTTCACCGCAAGGCACCCCGGTCGCGGGCCTGCACAAAGACAAGGCAGAGCCGTTGCCAACCCTGCGCGAAGCCGAAGCCCGCTTAATTGCCCAGGCCATAGAGCGAGCCGGAGGCGACGAAGCCGTTGCTGCAAAGATGCTAGATATTGATGTTGAAACATTGCTGGCAAAACGACAGGTGATTGAACCTGTAGCAGTGAAAGAACCCATTACGGCCAGTTTCGCTGATGGTCAAGGCCAAGGGACTGAAGCCAGCCATGCTAAGAAAGCCGTCAGCAAGAAGCGTTAGCTCACGTAGTTCTGATTGACAGCAGCATCTTAAATTCGTTATAATCATCCAGGTCTTAGTTACAAGCCCTTTTAAACACGTCCTGAGAGGCGCGCAAAGGCAACCATGAAAATTCAACACTCTCATTTTGTAGGTATAAGCACGGCCCTTGCCTCCCGACCTGTCGGGGAGCAGGGGCTTTTTTATTAAACCGTGGCACATCACTTAAAAGAAAAACGAGAAGAGCGCGTCCCTGGGGTCTTGATGGATGAAGCCGACATCACCCGCGCCTTAAAACGTATTGCCCATGAAATTGTGGAGCGCAATCGTGGTGCCCGCGATCTGGTCATCGTCGGCGTCCCAACGCGTGGCGTGCCCCTGGCCGAGCGGATTGCCACGCAAATCAGCCAGATTGAGAACTATCATACGCCCACTGGCGCTTTAGATGTCACGCTGTACCGTGATGACTACGGCACCCGGCAGGCCATACCGCAGAGCACTAAAATTAATTTCTCGATTACGGGCAAAACGGTAGTCTTAGTGGACGATGTGCTCTTTACCGGGCGCACGGTGCGCTCAGCCTTAAATGCCTTGAACGACCTGGGCCGCCCCGCTGCCGTGCAACTGGCCGTGCTCATAGATCGCGGCCATCGAGAGCTACCAATCCGCGCCGATTTCGTGGGCAAAAACGTGCCCACCGCGCGTAACGAGAATGTCACAGTGCGTGTGAAGGAAACAGATCGGGAAGATATTGTGCGTGTGGAGAAACTTTAACCACAGAGACACAGAGGCACAGAGAAAATGCGAATAGAGCAGAGAAGATTTAAAGCAATCATGCACCGCATCAATTGGCATACTCATCTTCTACTCTTCAAACTCTGTGCCTCTGTGTCTCTGTGGTGATATTCCCTTGAAGCTACAACGGAAACACATTCTGGGTTTGCAGGAGATGTCAGCCGAGGAGATTAACCTTGTGCTCGACACGGCGGCTAACTTCAAAGAAGTGCTGGCGCGGCCTATTCGCAAGGTGCCAGCGTTACGCGGCAAGACCGTCTGCACCCTCTTTTTTGAGCCTTCCACGCGCACTCGCGCTTCCTTTGAAATGGCGGCGAAGATTCTTTCTGCCGATACGTCGTCTCTTACCGTCGCGGCCTCCAGTGTGACCAAGGGCGAGACACTTAAAGACACTGTGCTGACGATGCAGGCGATGGGGGTGGACTGCTTTGTGATTCGCCACCCGCAAAGCGGCGCACCGGAAATGGCAACACGTTATGTGCGCGGCCACATTCTCAATGCCGGTGATGGTTGCCATGAGCATCCAACGCAAGGCTTGCTGGATTTATTAACCATACGAGAAGCCAAGGGGCCGATTGAGAATCTGCGCGTCACTATCATCGGTGACCTGCTGCACTCGCGGGTGGCGCGCAGCGATTTCTGGGGCTTGCAAAAATTAGGAGCTAAGGTCACGCTCTGTGGCCCCGATACCCTGCTGCCGCCTGAGTTCGATAAGTATGGAGCGTGTCTCAAAACTAACTGCGATGCCGCGATTGAAGGCGCGGATGTGGTCATGCTGCTGCGTCTGCAAAATGAGCGCATGGACGGCATCTATCTGCCCTCGGTGCGGGAATATGCAGCCCTCTATGGCATGAACGCACGCCGCCTGAAACGCGCCAAACCCGACGCTATTGTGATGCACCCCGGCCCGATTAATCGCGGCGTGGAAATCTCGAATGAAGTGGCCGATGGCGAGCGCAACGTCATCTTAGAACAAGTCACCAACGGCGTCGCCGTGCGGATGGCGTTACTGTATTTATTGCTGGGCGGAGAGGAGTGACGGCAGGGCTTGGGGTTCAGGGTTTCGGGTTTGATATACAGGAAGCTATAACTTTCCTGCGTCATGCCTAAACTCCAACCCCGAAACCCTGAACCCTAAATATGGACTTGCTGATTAAAAACGGACGGGTTATAGACCCATCACAAAACTTGGACACCACAGCCGATGTGCTGATTGAGAACGGGCGCGTAACGGCTATGGGTTCGGAACTCCGCAATCCGCAGTCCGCAATCCGCAATCTGGATGCGTCTGGTTGCATCGTTGCACCGGGGCTGATTGATCTGCATGTCCATTTGCGCACGCCGGGACAGGAATATAAAGAAGACACCCAGACCGGCACCACAGCGGCGGCACGAGGTGGAGTGACAACCGTTTGCGTCATGCCCAACACCGCACCACCCATTGATCGCCGCAGCGTGGTCGAAGACATTTTGCAACGGGCACGCACTGAAGGCAATGGGGTGCATGTGCTGCCAGTCGCTTCGGTCTCGATTGAGGCCAAGAACCTGCAACTTTCTGAAATGGCTGAACTCAAGGCGGCAGGCGCGGTGGCCGTTTCGGATGACGCCTTTCCGATGCAGGATGCAGGTTTTATGCGCCGGGCCTTTCAATATGCTAAGACCTGTGATCTCGTGACGATGCTGCACTGTGAAGATACCGCCCTCACGCACGGCGGTTGTATGAACGAGGGCATTGTTTCCAATGAACTGGGCTTGCGCGGGATGCCACGACTGGCTGAAGAGTTGGCGGTCTTTAAGGCGTGTGCGGTGGCACGGGAAGTCGGCAATCGCATCCATATTCTGCACAATACCACCAAGGGCGCAGTGGAACAGATTCGACGGGCTAAAAATGATGGTGTGCAGGTGACGGCAGAAGTATGCCCGCATCACTTTGCCCTCACTGATGAGGCGTGTCGCGGTTATAACACCAATGCCAAAATGAACCCACCCTTGCGGCTGCAAGAAGATATGGAGGCTCTAATTGAAGGTCTCAAAGATGGCACCATTGACGCCATTACCACCGATCACGCGCCGCACGCCGCCCATGAGAAAGAGCGTGAGTTCGCCCTGGCTCCCTTTGGCATCGTCGGCCTGGAAACCTTGCTGCCCCTGTGCCTCCAGTATTTAGTGGAACCAGGGCACCTGACATTGACTCAAGTCATAGAGAAGATGACAGCGGCCCCGGCACGCATTTTGGGCTTGCCTTACGGCACGCTGCAAAATGGGGCACCAGCCGACATTGTCATTTTTAAGCCCAAAGCGCAGTGGACGCTCCATGCCGAGGACTTAGCCAGCAAATCCAAGAACACGCCTTTCGATGGCGTGTCCATGACAGGTCAAGTTGAGGCAACTATTATCGAAGGTAAATTAGTTCACCACAAAGACACAAAGAACACAGAGATTTCGTAAAATGGGAAAAGTGAGGAGTTGTTGCAATCCTCGATTCTCCATCTTCTATCCTCTTCTCTTTGTGCCCTTTGTGTCTTTGTGGTGAATCAACATATTCAACATGAAAGCATTACTAATTCTAAGTGACGGGACATTTTTTGAAGGCACCAACATTGGGGTGGCGGGGACGACGACTGGAGAGGTCGTCTTCAACACCTCTATGACGGGTTATCAGGAGATTCTCACCGACCCTTCCTATGCGGGCCAGATTGTGGCTCTCACTTATCCACTGATTGGCAACTACGGCATTAACGATGACGATAATGAGTCTATCAACCCGCAAGTGGCTGGCTTCATCGTCAAAGAGATGTGCGAGAATCCTTCTAACTACCGCAGCGATGCCGCTGGCGATGATTACCTCAAGCAATATAACATTGTCGGTATTCAAGGCATTGATGTGCGCGCCTTGGTCAAGAATCTGCGCGATCACGGCGTTATGTTAGGCATGGTGACCACCGAGCATACAGTGGAAGAGGGCTTAGCGATTCTGCACAACTTGCCCGATTACGACTCAGGTGCCTACGCGCGCCAGGTGACCACCCCGCGCCCCTACCAATGGCAACAGGGGGAAGCCTTAAAAGTGCAGGAGAATAAAGCGGACAACGCGCCTCTCCACCACACCGCCACTGCCCCACCCGACCAGTGGGAAATGCCCCTAGAAGCCGGGGGACGTGTCGTGGTGCTGGATTATGGCACCAAGTTCAACATCCTGCGCAGCCTGCGCGACCGGGGACTGGAAGTTATTGTCCTGCCCTGCACAGCTACCCCCGAAGAGATTCTCCAATGGCAACCCGATGGCATCCTGCTTTCTAACGGGCCAGGCGACCCAAAGGCACTGGATGAAGAAGTGAAGAATATTCAATCGTTGCAGCAACAAAATCCCAACTTACCAATGTTCGGCATCTGCCTGGGCCATCAGATTTTAGGTCGCGCTATGGGAGGGGAAACCTTTAAACTGAAATTCGGACACCGGGGCGCAAACCACCCAGTCAAAGATTTAACGACGGGCAAAGTGCATATCACCACCCAAAATCACGGCTACGCAGTCCAGGCCGATTCCCTGCCAGACGATGTGGAAGTAACGCACCTGAACCTGAACGACAACACAGTGGAAGGCTTACGCCACCGCGAAAAACCAGTCTTTTCCGTCCAGTACCATCCCGAAGCCAGTCCCGGCCCCAAGGATAACGCTTACTTGTTCGATAGATTTGCAGATTTAGTAAAGAAGAAAACAGAATATCCATAGCACGCTAACTTCGTCCGCTAATTTCATGCGCCATTTGAACGCTATTTAGCGTCGTAGTTGCGCACAAAGTTAGCGAACGAAGTTAGCGTCCCATTTTATACGATATGCCAAAAAGACCTGATATTAACAAAGTAATGGTGATTGGCTCTGGCCCGATTGTGATTGGCCAGGCAGCGGAATTTGATTATGCTGGCACCCAGGCGTGCCAGGCGTTGCGCGAAGAAGGCGTCAGCGTGGTGCTGGTGAACTCCAATCCGGCCACGATTATGACCGATGTGGAAACGGCGGATGCCGTCTACATTGAGCCACTGACGGTTTCCTTCGTGGAGCAAGTCATTGCCAAAGAGCGGCCCGATGGCCTGTTGCCATCATTGGGCGGACAGACGGGGCTAAACATGGCGTATCGTTTAGCCGAAGCGGGGATTCTCGACAAATACAATGTTGAACTGCTGGGCACGCCCCTCGAATCCATTAAAAAGGCCGAAGACCGCGACCTCTTCAAAGAAACCATGAAGCGGCTCAACCAGCCGGTGCCGGAATCGGCGATTGTCGTTTCGATGGAAGAAGCTAAAGCCTTCCGCGACCAGATTGGCTATCCACTCATTATCCGTCCCGCTTATACCCTCGGCGGCACCGGGGGCGGCATCGCTTACAACGACAAGCAACTTGAGCAGTTTGTGCGTAGTGGTTTAGACCGCTCGCTCATTCACCAAATCTTGCTGGAACGCTACCTCAACGGCTGGAAGGAAGTTGAGTATGAAGTGATGCGCGACGGCAACGATACCTGCATCACCATTTGCAACATGGAGAACTTCGACCCGATGGGTGTCCACACGGGCGACTCCATTGTGGTCGCGCCCTCGCAGACGCTTTCCGACAAAGAGTATCAAATGCTACGCAGCGCGAGTCTGGAAATCATTCGTGGACTGGGCATCGAAGGCGGCTGCAATGTGCAGTTGGCCCTCGACCCGAAATCGCCGCAGTATTATGTGATCGAAGTCAATCCGCGTGTGTCCCGCTCTTCGGCTTTAGCCAGTAAAGCCACTGGCTATCCCATTGCGCGTGTTTCGGCCAAGATCGCCATCGGTTTCCATCTCGATGAAATTCCCAACGCCGTGACGCAAAAGACCCTGGCGTGTTTTGAACCGGCTCTGGATTACTGCGTGGTAAAAATCCCGCGCTGGCCGTTCGATAAATTCACCACCTCCGACCGGCGCGTCACCACGCAGATGAAGGCGACGGGGGAAGTAATGTCCATTGACCGCTCCTTCGAGAGTGCCCTCATGAAAGCCTTGCGCTCGTTGGAAATCGGCGTCTATGGCCTGCGCAGCAAAGGCGTGGGCTTGCTCACCGAAATGGAAATCGAAGAAAAGCTGCGGGTGCCAACCGATGAACGGATTTTCATTATCGCCGAAGCCTTCCGGCGCGGCATGATGATCGAAGAAGTCCACGACCTCACCAAAGTAGATTGCTGGTTCTTGCAGAAAATCTGGCACCTCATCGAAATGGAACAGCAATTGAGGAACAAGCCCTTGGATGAGTTCACGCCCGACCTGATGCGCAAAGCCAAAAAACTGGGCTTTAATGACCACCATCTAGGCGAACTCATCGGCGTGAAAGAACCGGAGATTCGCGCCCGCCGCAAAGCAATGGGCATCGCTCCGGTCTATAAAATGGTAGACACCTGCGCTGGTGAATTCGAGGCCCAAACTCCTTACTACTACTCGTGCTATGAGACTGAAAGCGAGTGAATTTTAGTTGAACCGCCAAGGACGCCAAGGAGCGGAAGAGGGTGAGAAAAGGAGAGGGGGAAACATCGCCACAAGTTAAAACGGTGAGGGAGCGGCAAGCGTCGTTTCAAATGATATCCACCTCTCCCCTCCTCTTCTCCCCTTCCCCTCTCCTTGGCGTCCTTGGCGGTTTAATTCAATAGAGTAATGCAACTTTGGAAACTGAGACTTCAGGCATTGCTTTTATGCTTGCTGTTTGTGCCTGCTGCGGTGCAGGCTAAGCCTGAAGGCGAGCGGCATGAGGTGCAGCATCATGGGTATATCTTTGAGAAGTGGGTGCGCGATACGTTTTTCGATCACTATGAGGCACCTTCTTATACGCAGGAGTGGGATGTCGCAAAGTCAGCCAACAAGGAATATGGTGGTCTGCCCGTCTCGATTAAAACTACCAAGTATGGCAGTTCGGTGGATTTAGGTGATACCTTGCGCCAGTTTACGATCAATGAGAATTTCATGATTATCATTGGTTACTGGAGACAGGAAGGGCCACGTAAACGCATCGTGAACATTGTCGCGGCTACGGTGACTCCAGCACTCTGGCAATCGCTGTGGATACCCATTACCTTGCAGGATGTACAGGCTTTAGATGCGGTAGTTAAGAATCGTGCCGCCACCCCCGCCCAGGCCAGGGCCGATGCCCACAAGATAAAGTCACAACCACCGTTCACCCGCGCCTTGATGACGGTGAATCCCAAAATTGACAATAAGCATCAACGCCGCTTACAGTGCAGCCTGCGCTTTGATCTGGTTTTCAGTCGCCTTGCTCCGAAAGCCGATCCTACGCCTCAAGAGAAGCCCCAACTCTTCGGCATTGCGCCGCCCGACCCCTTCCTGTCCGCTCCGCGCAGTTTTGGCGGGTCAAAAGCCACCGCAAAAGAATAAGGCTACAGCTTATTAAAACTGTAGCCTTGCACAATTTTTAATTTTACCTTTTACCTTCTATGTGCCCATGCCTCCGACGGGACCGCCAACGGTGCCGCTGGTGCGGCCATCGCTGCTGGTGGGACTGATGTCCATATCATCTGGCAACGGAATATCTGTGCCAGGGCCAACGGTGGGGCCAACATCCGCCAGGTCTTTATCATCCGGCCCGGTGCCGGAATCTGCCGCGCTACGGGGGATACTGCGCTGGCTACCATGATTATCACCGGACACACCCACTGCGCCATCGCCCATGCCATCGCTGCCTGTCTTGTCTCGATCTGTGGCCGCCTGGGTGGAACTGTTCGACGGCACATTGGCGGCCATATCCTCTGGGGCAAATAGCATCTCGCTTTGCCTGCAAGTCCATTTTATCATCGCATTACCTCTTCCTGGTTACACCAATTAGGGTTTTAGCTCTAATTCATCTGGTGATAGGAACTAGCAAGGCTTATGCCGAAATGGGGGCAGCATACGTGTCTGGTGCTGGCGGATAAGACCAGTGCCACCACTCTGCCGCATAGTTGATTAGTCCCGCCCTGGTTAGAGCGCGGCTGAAGATGCGGTGGGCTAATTGGCCCCGTGCATCTCTTGGATCTAAAACTTGATGGGATTCATCCAGAACTGCAATGTCTAGCGCATAACCTGTGCTGTGCTCGGCGGTGGCGTTGGGTCGGGCCACGCAGCTTTCCAGCACCCACTCTAATTCATCACGACGCAGCCCCGGTTGCAAAATCGGCAGCAAAACCAAGCCAATATTCCACAGTGCCTGTTGCGTCACTAAGGGCCGAAATCCTTCCCAGAACCCAATTTTCAAATTGCTGGGCAAGGCATGAGCCGCCCGACGCAGCCGCTCTCCCACCTCAGGGCGCACCCACAAGCGCGGTTCCGCCGCACTCCAGGGTGGCGCAGGCAGAACTACGACATTAGGAGCGCATTCCCGGACATCATTCAATTCAATAGGCATGGCAACTGGCCCAGAATGCAGGGCGGAAAAATCCGGGCCAGTCAGTGGATGTAGGTTCATCAGAGCCGCACGCAGTTGCTGCGCGATCTGTGCGGTAGCCAATGGGGAGGGCGTAGCGGGCAGCAACGCCCCGAACGGAGTGGTTAAAAAATGTCCTAGAGTTGAAGGAGATATCTGTTGATTCATGGCAGTCTCGTCTATGAAAAAGCAAGGGGGACTCAAATAAAAAGCAAGCAAGCGTCATAAAAGCAAAATGCACCGACTTCACAGAAGTCGGTGCATGAAATGGACAAGAGTTAAGTTAAACGCCTCAACAAATGACTCTCCCCACGCCACCGACTCCAGATGCGCAGCAACAACAAGCACAACAGCTTGCATTGGGGAGCATCAGGTGGCGAGAGAACTTTGACATAGATATAAAACTCTACACAACAAGTAGACTTAATCGGAGTATAAATAAGCTTCCATCACAGGTCAAGGAGATTCTATAGGACATTAACCTATTGTGATCTAACTCCACTTATTCTTTGCTGTGCCATTGCTACATATTGAGCATCTTGTTCAATACCCAGCCAATTCCTATCACAGTTCTGCGCCACCACAGCAGTTGTGCCAGAACCGAGGAAAGGATCAAGCACCAAGTCACCGGGGTTACTGCTCGACAAAATGATGCGCTCGATTAGTTCACAGGGTTTCTGGGAGGGGTGGCCGACTTTTTCGCGGGAAGCACCTTTTAAGGAAGGGATACGCCAGAGGTTGGTGGCATATTTACCTTTGTCCAGATGGGTCTGGCGTGCAACCGTATCCTTATAACGATTGTCCTTGAGGTACTTGGCTTTAGTGGCTGCATCGTAAGGCTCGCGCACAGCATCTTTATTGAAGAGCACGGGGCCGGGCTTGCGCAGCACGAGAATCATCTCATAAGCCGGGGTGAAGCTGTCTCGCCGCTCGTTATAGCCCACCACGCGATCCCAGATGATGAGGTCGTGGAACTCCCAGGTTGGCACAGCGGCCTGACTCTTTTTAGAGCGAGTCGCCTGCGACATCAGGTGCAGCATGACGTGCTCGCGTTTGCCTAATTGCCCAAAACAGTAAAGCAAGCCGCCGGGCACCAGCAGGCGCAAGGCCGCTTGCAGCCAACGCGCCGACCATTGGAGATACGCTTCCTCATCGGGCCACTGGGTGTCCCACGCTTGCTCGGTCAGTACCTGAAAATAAGGCGGGTCGGCAATGATGAGCCGGGCGCAAGCTGCTGGTAAGCGCCGCATGACTGAAATACATTCGCCCTCAAGCACAGTGTTGAGCAGTGGGCCAGGAGGGTCAGCTTTGCGAGTGATGTTGGCAGTTCCTTTTCAGTGGATAATGTTGGGGTGCGAGATTATTCCGGCTTCACATTGCGTTGCCAGGAGAGGTTAGTCAGTGCGGTCTGGGCAACGGCTCCGGCTTCACTGGGGAGGGGTTGGGGTGAATACTTGGCCTGGGCATAGAGATTGGTTAATTGACGTAAGGGTGTCGGGTCGCGCAACTCCAATTCCGTTTCGGCGGCTTGTAACCACTCAACCGGCGTTTCCCAATGGGCACGGGGCCTAAAGCGGCGGGTCATAACTTTTGCCGCGCGCCCGTAGGTATTGAATACTATCCGTCGCGTGGCATCATCACTCAGGTGAGCATGATTCGGTAAGAGCCAACGCAGCGTCGGGCCGCCCAAACCCTGGCGGCGACCAACCAGCACGACGCCTATACTGATTAAGCACAGGCTGCCCAGCGCCAGGGCCAGATGGTTCTGTTGAAGCCATTTCCTGTCAGCCGCCAGCAAACCCGTCAGCACATCGGTCCAGGTATCCCACCAGTTGGGTGCATTGTTGCCCCGGTCATCAGTGGGCGTGGCATCCAGGGTGGCCCATCCCCAATTCGGCACCCACACTTCCGTCCAGGCATGGGCACTCGACTCATAAATAGTGCCAATTGTCCCCGAAGTGTCCCATTCAGGATTTACAAAGCCGCTAACCACCCGCGCCGGAATACCTGCCGCACGACAAAGCACAGTTAAGGCTCCTGCGTAATAGGTGCAATAGCCACGCTGACTCTTAAATAAAAAGTAGTCGGTAGCATCTTGCCCAGCCGGTATTTCCGGCGGGTGCAAAGTATAGGTGCCGACGCCGCGTACATAGAGTTCCAGCCGTTGGGCACGCGCATAGTCACTGGCGTCGGCATCCGCTTTGTGGGTTTCGCGCAGTGCCAGTCGCCGCACGCGGCAGCCTGGCGGCAAGGTGCTGGGCAGTGCCAGATAAAGTTGGCGTTCTTGTGGCGACAGCGCCGCCCGTGGGTTGGGATGCTGCTGACGGTATAAAGGTGGTGAGCCACGCAAGCCCGTATATTCTCCGCCAGGCGGCACCTCGCTGATGATTTGCGCCACGCCGCCCCGATCCAACACGCCCACTTCAGCCGAATTATCTTTACGTATAAAAATGCGTTCCGGGCTACTCACATCTCCACTGTAATACAACAAACGCAGCAAGCGAGCTTCGGGCAACATGGGCACATAGCCAAAACTGAGACTACGGGCCATCACAGTCTGGCGCACTAACATGCGAGGCGCACCAAAATTATGAGTAATAGGCGTTTTGCCCGCCCCGGCTCCTGCGGCCAGGCCGCGCCGGGCCACGTCATAACCATAGTAAATTGGTGGCTCACTTCTACCGCTCGGCCCATATAAGTGCATAAATGATGCACCGGACGGATAGGAACGTGGATTAAAATTCAGCACGGGTGAAGTTCGCGGCAAGATCGAGCGCAGAACTTCTTCATCATGCGTGCGGGGCGTCTGTGACCAAATTGAGCCATCATAGCGAGCTAACGTGAAAAGACGCCAGTAGGCAGGATGTATGGCGTGATCCGACGGCAATATCGCTTGAACTTGCCAGAGTGGTCGGCGTGAGGGCAGGGCGGGCGCTGAAGTGAAATCAATCTGGCGTTCCGGCCCGGCATTGATGGCCACATCCGGCAGAAAGGCCAAGCGCGTCAGGCGCGAAGCCAGGGAGGACATCCAGCTTTCAGCTTTGCCCTTCTCATCGTTGTCCCGGCTGGTCAAGGTATAAGACAGCAGCATCGCGCAGAGCAAGGAAAAGCCCATGACGGTCGCCAGGCTGCGCGCCGATAGCTTTACATCCTGCCCCGGCATAATGGAGGGCAAGCGACCAATGATCCCATGCCGGGCTTCAGCGCGATGGTCAAGGGCGAATAGCACGGCTGAAATCAGTGACCATAACAAGAAATAGGCGACCACCTGTGGCCCCCGATGCACAACGATGAGCAAGAGTAGGACGGAAAAAGAAGGTAAGGCACAGAGCACAGCGTCATTGTCGTTGATGATGGCGAGGCAGCGAAACACGGCAAACAGCAAAAAGACCTGCATCAGCAGTTCAAAGGGATACTCCGTGCTATATCTGCCAATAAACTGGTAAAAATCGGATGTAAAAGCTCGTGTCAGCAGAGGTATAATGTCGTGAAAGCGATATAAGGCGGCGGCGGTGGTTAAAACGACTACCGCACTGTTGATGACTGGGCGGCGGATGCGGTAACTGCCAATGCGCAAGCCCGACCAGCGCAGATACAGCGAAATGGGCAGACCCAGCAGAGTCACCCCGGCTAACAAGGCGGCGAACCCGTTGGGAATGCGTAATTGAGCCGCCGCCACAGCAATTAGAGTACACGCATAGGCGGCACCATAGCGAATCGCTAACTCCCATGGGGGCGGCGCGGCGACAGTGCGAGTTTGAACTCTAACGGGCGGCGTAATTTGCATAAGCAGGTTGTTCCAGTAACTCGCGCAAAGCCTGGCGAATCGGAGGGGCAAACTCACGCGGCGTGTCGGGCGCTGGCGCTACTGTGATAACATCTATGCCACTTTCTTGCAGAGCTTGCTGTTGCGCTCGGTAAGCCTCTGGCGTTACGGCCACATCTCCAGCGGCAATAGCCAATTGAGTATGGCTCTCCCATCGCTGGTGCGGCACATCCGAGGTGCCCCGCCGCTTGCCTGCACGCCGCCCACGCGCCACATCGGCCTGGCGGGAGTAAGACGTTTGGCGTCGCCACAGGTTTGCCTTATCTAAGCTCAGAAACGCTGCCCCATCTACCAAAGCAACATGCAGGCGTGCCCCCCGCGCTCGCCACTGCATAGCACACTGCGGCACGTCGGGTGCTAACGAAGCGGTTACCACGAAAACTTCATAGCTCGCTGGTAAGCCACCTAAAAGTCCAGTGATAGCTTGACTGAGCGGCATAGTGCGCTCGGCATTGGCATCAGCCAGGGCTTCAATAACATGACTCAAAGACTGAGTTGGGGTGCTGCCTGGCTCCGCAGTCGTCACTTTCAGCGGTTGCCCATCCAGGCGTAAAAGGGTATAAGGCCGATTCGATTCGCTCCAGGCGTTGCATAGCGAGGCAACGAGGCGTAGGCCAAATTCTGTGGTGGTCACCGTGTCTTCACCCCAGGTCGTCTGTGCCGCGCCATCCCACACGACTAGACACTGATCTTGTGCAGTCTGATGAAACTCTTTAACGACTAAGTGCCCGTGCCGTGCCGTGGAGCGCCAATGCACGCGTCGCAAATCATCGCCCGCCACATAAGGGCGAGTGCCACGCAACTCTTCACTCTGGCCTAACCTGCGCGACATCCGCGTCACACCCATCTGGCCCGACGCCGCTCCCGTTTCGGCTTTCATGGCTGTATCATGCAAAGAAATCATCGCTGGCCCAATGATTAATTGAGCATCAGGATTATCTTCCTGGGGTTGTCTTTGACCATTGTAAGGTGAGGTGTTGATTCGCCCTAACCCATTATCAGCATTATCTTTTGCAGCTTTTGTGGTTTTTGGGGCGGCTGCCTTGGCTCTGCTTTTATCCCCAGCGCCAATGCGCTTTTGCATACGGAAGAGTCCTAAGACATCGGAACCCATGAGGCGCACGCCCTGCATCCGGTAGCGGCCACGCGGCAGACGGCTCAACGGTAGAGTTGACTCAATGCTCGCGCCAGAAGGCAGGGCTTCCATCAGAAAGCGGCGCGTGATGATCTCGTCACGGGACAGAGACTTCAAACTGACTTCCAGTAAAACACCAATTTTGTTAAGAGTGCCCGCATTGGCAAGCTGCACTTCCATCAACGGGCCAGATAAGGCCGGTTCTCGGCTTATTCCAGAGGGTGTTTCATCGCCATCAACAACATCATATTCGCTTGGCAACAGGGGTTCGACTTCGACACTTTCTGCTGTGCGAGTCTCGGAGATATGCCATTCACAGCTAAGCCCCACGAGGGAAAGTAAGGCAATGCCCAAGGAAGAGACGAGAATACCAACCGACAACCAGGTCAGGACGTAGAACGTCGGCAGCACATTGACGAACGCGATGAGATAGAGGCAAAACCCCACAATCCCAACCAACACAGCGCGTTGCGTAATCATAGCGTAGGTGGTAGTCGGTGGTCAGTTGTCGGTGGTCAGTAGTGAAGACCTGGTTAGAACGACTTCGTTAGCCTTTGGTTTTCCTAAACCGACCACCGACAACTGACCACCGACTACCGATTACTCATTTCCCGTTGCGCGTCACGACGGGCCTCACGCTCGTTGATGACCTGACGCTTGTCGTGCGTCTTGCGGCCTTTGCCAATCCCTAATTCCAGTTTGGCTTTGCCACGCGTGAAGTAAAACTTGAGTGGAACTAAAGTGTAGCCTTTTTGCTGCACTCGCACCGCTAACTTATCAATCTGGGCACGGTGTAAAAGGAGTTTCCGTTTACGGCGCGGCTCCACATTATAGATATTGCCCTGTTCATAGGGCGCGATATGCATCCCATGCACCCAGACTTCAGGCCGGTCGTGAGGGCCGGGTTCCACTCGCGCATAAGCCTCGGCAAATTGCACCTGGCCCTGGCGCGCACTCTTCACTTCGGTGCCCGTTAACTCCATACCAACTTCAAGGGACTCCTCAATGTCGTAACTAAAGCGCCCACGCCGATTGACAGCGATAGTGCGATCTGCCACCTTTTTCTCTTGTTCTTTTGCCTTTTTGTCCTTGGCCATTGTTACTTTCCAAAAGAGAATCTCACGCAGAGGCGCAGAGGGCGCGGAGAGTTTGAAATAGAAGATCGAGGATAGAGGATCGTTGCCTATTTCGATTCTCTATCTTCTATCCTCCATCCTCAAAAACTCTCCGCGCCCTCTGCGCCTCTGCGTGAGATTAAATAAAGCTCAACTACCCACCATTGCTATTCACGGCATTAGCGGCGCTTTGGGCAGCGGCGGCGGTGCTGCGGGCAGCCAGAATCGCGGCTTTGGGCTTAATCGTGGCACTGTTGATAATCGGCTGCGGCATCATGCGATGTTCTGGGCGTGGCTCCACTTTGCGCCCGCGCCGCAGACTGGGTAACACGGAATCAATCACTGCCGTGACCAGATGCTCATCAATCTTGCGTTGGCGTTCCAGAGCGGGCACCGACCGCTTATCACCCAGGCGACCCAACGATTCTACCACGCTACGGCGCACACTCTCACGGGGGTCATTAAGGGCTTTGATAAGAGGGATAACTGCCGCCACATCGCCAATATCTCCTAACGATAGAGCCGCATGATAGCGCACGCTCCACTCGCTATCCTTAAGTGCCTCACAGAGCACTGGCACCGCTTGCTTATCAGCCAATGACCCCAAACCCTGGGCCGCGGCGAGCCGCACCACCCAATCCGGGTCTTTAAGGGCCGTGGTCAACGGTTCGAGACTGGCCTTGCCGCCAATGCCCGCCACCGCTTTAACGGCGGAGTAACGCACATCTTGAATCGGGTCATGCAACAGCGATTGCAGGTGCTTTGCTGCCTTGGGGTCGCCAATTTCACCTAAGGCCAAGGCCGCATAACGGCGCACGCGTACATTTTCGTCTTTGAGCGCCGCCACCAAAGGCCCTAAAGCCCGCGAATCCTTTAAGTGACCCAGCGCCTCGGCAACCCAACGGCGCACCGTATGATTCGAGTGCTTGAGCGCATTATTGAGAGCAGGCACCGCCGCTTCACCGGTCTTGACCAGGGCATCGGCGGCGGCCTTACGCACATCTACGGAAGGTGAATCAAGGCACTGAATCAGGTTATCAATGCCACGCTCATCGCCTAAGCGACCCAGGGCTTCCGCCGTGTGCCGCACTAAGTCCATATTCTCGGATTCCAGGAAACCAAGCAGCGGGACGGTGGCCTTAGCCGAACCTAATTCGCCCAGGGCGATAATCATCGCCTTTTGCACTTCGGTGGTTTCATTGGCCAGCCGCTCGATTAATAAACTGGCGACTGATTTGCGGCCTAGCTTACCTAAAACTTCACTCGACCAGCGGCGCACCGAGTCATCGGGTGAATTAAGAGACTCCATCAACGGTTCAACGGCTGGCTCCCCTAGGAGGGAGAGGGCGTTGACAGCAGCCCGTTGCACATTGAGCGATGAGTCGGCCAAAGCCTGCACGAGCGGTTGCACACAGCGTTCATTGCCAATTTCGCCTAACGCTGTCGCTGAAGCCATGCGCACCTGGAAAGTCGCGCCGGAGTTCAAGGCCCGCGCCAGTGGTTTGATAGCGGGTTGCCCCAGTTTCACGATTTCGTCAATAATGGGGCGTTGGGTCGTCTCGCTCTTGCCTTCTAATTCGGAGAGCAACTCCTGCACGCGCATTTCCTTGGCCGTAATCGTGGTTGGCCCTTTTTCTGGCGACGAGTTTTCTACAGCAGGCTTATCTAAAACGGTATCAATTTTTTCGGGGACAGTTTGGCTAGTAGGGTTTTGATCTTCTAAAACTTTCACAGACACAACTTTCTCAGTAGCTTTTTTACTGGTGGTTTTTTTAGGAGCAGCATTTTTAGGAGCAGCATTTGCAGCGGGCGGCGGCGTGGCAGCCACCTCTTTATGGCTCGCCACGGGCTTGGCTTTGGCGCTTACGGTTTTGGAATCAACTTTAGCCTCGGTCTTTTTCGCTTTGGGTTGAGCGGCTGCCGCTTTGGAAGGAACAGACTTAACTGGCGGACTCTTAACAGCAGCCACTTTAGACTTTTCAGGTTTAGACTTCTTAGGAGAGTCTTTTGGCGCGGCGACGGCGCGGGACGAGGAAGAACCGGACATGTCAAGCGACTCCTTGGGGAGAAAATGCGCTAAGCTATAACAAATATACCAAATTTGCAAGCTTTTGACAATGTGAGGGGGGGTATGGGGTTCAGGGTATAGGGTTTAGGATATAGAGTCAGAACATGGCACTCACTGGTGCTGATCTAAGCCCCATACCCTGAACCCCATACCCTTCAACTTCTAATGTGCCACCAGAGGCCCGGTGTGGCCAGTGAGGATGGCGGCTTTGGTGTCCAGGAGATTATTCCACTGCACAGTCACGCGGTCACCAGCCTGTAACGCTCCCGGTAGCATCTCAAGCGTCACGACGTGCGTGCTGGCAGCATAACCCGCGCTTTCCACCGGGACAGCTTTGCCATTGACTTCCACCTCATAATGCGCGGCATCCCCGGCGCTGTCGGCATCTAAGGCTCCCAGGAAACGCAGTTGGATAATAGAGGGGTTAACTTGTGTGATGGCATTGGATAACTTTACGTCTGACGATAATGGGGTTTCATCCTCCACACCACGCGTCCCAGCGGTAATGTGGAAGTTGCCTGTGGTGGCGGTGGCACCGGATAGAGAAACTGCCGGATAGATTCTATTGAAAGCCTTGTCTACAGTAAAAGGAACCACCCGATAATTGCCAGGGGCTAAATTATGAGGCAGAGCAATGTTCCAACTAGCACCACTGACTGTGGTTGCCTTAATTTCGGCAGGCTTAACTAGGCTAAAGAGATCGCTGGAAGGCTTAGTTGAAATAGCCGGGTCAAACTTGCTGGTACTCCAATTGTAGAAGCTCACATTTAAGCTGCTGGCCGTTAAGCTATTGATGTGCGCTAACGCAACACCAACCCCCAAGATGCCGCCAGCATCAGTCGCCGTGCCAGTGGCTGCGGGAAGTGCCTTGGCTGTAAACGACATATTGTCCGTTGGTCGGATCAGGGCCACTGTAGGTTTGATAGCATCAGCGGTGGTGGCTACAAAGTTCACGGCGTTAAGATTGGCACTGCTGATGGTCTTAACCTGATAGGTTTGTGTGAACGGGGTGCCGACTTTATAGGGTGCAATGATGAAGACACCGGCAGGTAGACTGCTGAACACATAATTGCCATTGGTGGGACTGACAGGTGCAGTCTGAATGCCTGTTGATTGTAGCGTTGGCGCAGCCAAGAAATGCAGTATGGCCTCTTGAATGCTAATGGCGGTCGGCACACCCTTAACTGTGCCTAAAGGAATCAATACAACCTTGGCACCCGCTACCGCAGTGCCTTTTTTGGTCTTGACCGTTCCTTCTACAGAGAATGTCGGAGCCGTAACGGTAAAGGTAGCAGTCGCCGTGCCGCCAGGTGTTTGCACTACCACTGGAACCTTACCCAGAGGCACCCCAGGAGGCACGGTCGTGAGAAGTTGAGTGGCTGAGGATTGGTCGGCATTTACAACAGAAGTTATATCAGCAAATTTGACAATGGCACCAGCAAGATTACTACCGCTGATTGTCACACCCGCACCAATGGCACCACTAAGGGGAGCCATACTGCTAATGGTGGGCGGAGGCACGACATCAGTTTCTGTTACTGTTACCGTGACTGGCACCGCAGCCATAGTTCCTGTGGTGGCATTGATAACTGCGTTACGGGAACCGGTTACAAGATGATCACTCACTCCATTAAGGGTGAACTGGGTGGAAACGCTACCAGCCGGAATAGCCACCGTCGCGGGCACACTGGCGACACCGGCATCACTGCTTGAGAGATTTACGGAAAGTGCATTAGTGGTTGGAGTGTTGCGAGTGAGAGTTCCCGTGGCGCTGCCATTTTCAGGGAAAGCCAGAGGATTGATACTGAGCGTTAGCGTTGGCGTGTTTACATCACGGTTCACGACAGCAACATCAGCAGCATCCCGGCCATTATAGTTAGGATCGCTGCTGCTGGCCGGTGCCGTAAGAATCGAGTACGGTTGTTCCCCCTCAGCGATACCATCATTGACTCCAGTTATAGTGACCGTCTGAGCCTGATTCCAATTCGGCGGAGTAAATGTTAAGGATGCAGGAACCACCGTGCCCTGATTCGAGTTGCTGCTGGCAAGAGGTATAGTCACGGAACCAGTGGGCTGCGAGGTTAACACAACACTGAATGTTGCCACCCCACCCGCTTTTGTGGTGACAAGTCCTGTGGTCGGAGTAACTGTGATGCTGGCTACATCATTATCTGTTACTGTCACCGTCTTGTTATCCGATAGGGCAGTGTTGTTGAAGGTAGCGGTAGCTGTGATTGTAATAGTTTGAGTTCCATCTACGACGGCATTGTCTATAGCCGTAATGGGGAAAGTCGTGGAAGCTTGACCGGCTGGAATCGTAACGTTAGCCGGAACAGTAGCCTTGCCCGTATTACTGCTGGTAATTGCTACTAATAAAGACGTATTGGTAGGAGTGTTCCGTGTGATGGTACCAGTAGCGGCATTGATATTGGCATTTTCACTAAAAGTTACGGAATTAAGGCTCAATACTATTTGTGGTGGTATAACCATGAAGTTGACATTGGATATGCTGCTACCATTGGCCGTTGTCACTGTAACAGGGCCGGTAGCGGCGTTGTTAGGCACAATGGCGGTAATAGAATTAGATGAATTGATGGTAAAAGCAGCATTCACACTACCGACCTGGACAGAAGACACATCGCTGAGATATGAGCCAGTGATCGTAATGGGAGTACCGACAGTGCCACTTTGAGGTGAGAAGTTGCTAATCATCGGCACCGGCCCGATATTAAGCTGATTACCATCATCTGCGGTACTATTTGAGTGACCACCAGGAGTAGTTACCACAACTGTACGAAGACCTACGGTAGCAGTAGGCGAAACTGATATTTGCGCTTGCAGCGTAGTGCCCGTTGGGTCAACTGTTATTGCGCCTACAGTTATATCAGGATCAGGTGCACCGTTGCGCAGGAACTGCACAGCGGAGGCTGTATCCAAATCACGACCACTCACTGTTATTGGCATATTAGCACTTCCAAGTAAGGAGGAGGTAGGCGTCAACTTAAACACTTGGGGGACCGGCACCTGCACCGAAACAGGCACCGCCAAACTATTATTGCCATTTGTTATCTTTATTGTAGTGGTTCCATTGCCAATTGCGGTTACTTCTCCAGAGTCACTCACTGTCACTACACTGCTGTCGTTGGCCACGTATGATGTACCAGTGTCAGAGGATGTCACGTTCCGCACGACTGCATCACTGTAGGTGCCCTTTACAATTAATTGTTGTGTTGCACCAGGGGTGCTGGCACCCGCGGCATAAAAATTTAGTGCATCTGGGTTTGACTTTATTGATTGAAGTGTGGCCGAGGGCTGAACAGAAGTATTGCGGATGGTGGTGGTAGTGGACACATTTCCGGCAGCGTCACGGGCATAGATTGTTATAGGCAAATTGCCCACGTAGCCTGAAGGAATACCGAAGGTAGCGGTGAAACTGGTAGTGGTGGGTGACTTCTCCACTTCTGCTGAGTCAATATACCCACTTCCAGAACCTACAAACATCATTACTGCCTGCACATTTGCCCCATTTACAGGATCTACGGTTATAGTCAAAGTGCCCCCAGGAGTAAGCACAGCGCCTTCAGAGGGACTACTGACAGCAACTAAAGGTGTCTCTACCTCCCTGGTAATAGCCGAGTAAGCTTTTCTCCTGAACTGCATAGAACCACTACTTGATAAGGTATAAGGATATGGAGCATCAAAATGGGTTGTGTTGTAAACGTCTTGCACTGCGGGTAATGAAGGCACAAAGCTATAGCCGTCGCTATTCAGCAAGTCAACTATGTGGCTATTGATCAGATCATCCGCCTGCATACTAGTGTGAGTCATTGGAGTTCGATACCCTACTCCTAGGCCTAACTCTGACCATGCCTTACTTTGGTCCCTAACACCGGGATCCTCCGAATCAAATGGTGGCAGTAATCCGGCTTGTTGACTTTTCAGTGGAACCACAGTATCATTCGGGCGCCCGTTGAATAAACTAGTATGAAAGCCTAAAAAAGAACTCAAGTCAAGAGGATGGCTAGGATAAGGCCAAGGGCCAGAAAGTTTTATAAAGACTAACATATTATATAGTGTCCATACTAAAGCGTTATTTCCCTCGTCCTTATTCAGGGTCGTAGACTCATCAGTTATCATGTATGAACTTATATCGGTTCTACCTAATGAACGATGTGCGGCGCTGCCGACCATTAAATCCGCTACACCCCCTTCATCTGGAGCGTCAGCCAATTTCTGAAGCCGATGCAAGATCCCAAGAGAGACAAATGAAAGCGCGTGTTCTAGCTCATAAGTTGTATTTGCGTAATCAGTGCCCAGATTTGGTGAAGCTAAGCCTATGAAGCGACGAAAGTACCCTTGATGGAAATTAGACTCAGTGCGGTAACTATCATGATCATTAGCGAACCGACGTACTAAGACACCTCCTTGGCTATGGGTCACCACATCAGCGCGAGTAACAGCGATTCCTCTGCTATTATAATCTTGGCGCAGCCGCCGCAGGTAAGGAGTGAACAAGCCATCCTTAGCTGCATAGCTCTGTCCTCCTTGTGCTTGCCAGTCAACATTATAGATATTAAATCCTTCTTGTTTGAGTCGATCAAAGGTTTTAGGAGAATTTGCGTCTCCAATCCATGCACCAGGATCAGACCATGTCCCGTGCACCAAGATCACGGGGGGCCTCTCTAACGTCACTGGCACTTTTAGGGTTGTTTTGCTTGCAGAGAATCCAACTTGCAGAGTTATAGCAAGAGTTTTGGTGACAGGATCATACATATCCCCGGTCAAACCAGATGGAACTCTATATAAGGCAAAGTAATAGTGATCTCCTGTGATGCTATCTACTGCTTGATCATGAGGTATAACCAGTTCATTCTGAGGTAGACTCATTGGACCCGACAACGTTGGATCCGCTGTTGGATCCGGCGAATCAATCGACCAAAATCCATCATCGGAAATGCCTAAGGTTGAAAGGCTTTGTACACGACTAAAAGTTACCGATTGATCCTCTGTCGATCTAACCCGTAGGAGCAGCAGAGTGGCACCATCAGCAACCGCGCCACTGCGGATTGTAGTAGCTGTAATGAGCTTGCTTAACTTATTACCGTCGCTAACAGATACGGGAAATGTGATATCCGAAAGGTACTGTGGGTTAGCATCCAACACGTCCAAAGTACTGTGTGATACCTGAAATGAATCAGCAGAGTCAGTGGCAGCCAATGCATTTGTTACGGTGATAGGGCCTGTAGTAGCAGCCTGAGGGACAGTAGTGGTGATCTGGGTGTCAGAGTCAACTGTAAAAGCAGCAGGTTCTCCATGAAAAGCCACGTTGGAGGTGCCAGTAAAGTATTTACCGGTGATGACAACTGTGGTATCCGGCACACCCTTGGTAGGTGTAAAACTGTCTATCTGTGGTGGGTAGAGAACCTTAAATGGGGTGCCACTTGTCACCATACCAGCAGGAGTTGTTACAGTAATCTGGCCTGTCGTGGCATTTTGCGGCACAGTGGTAGTTATTTGTGTATCAGTACTGCTAATAATGGTTGCAGTCTGTCCATTAAAGGTGACTCCGGTGACTCCTGTAAAGTTTGTGCCCGATATAGTGACCTGGGCACCTACCGCACCTTCCGTAGGAGTAAAGTTCGTTATAGTTGGGGGGCCGCATTTATCAACTACGCCCGCATTATAAATAGCCTGTATCTCAGATGCACTCAAGACCCGATTATAGATTGATACTGCACCAATCTGCCCACTGAAAGAGGATTGAGTCGTTGTGCCGCCAATGCTGTTTGATCCAACTCGACAGGTGCTCAAAGCATAATCGTATAACTGCCCACCCACAGCACTCCCAGCCACGCCATTAACATAGAAGCGAACGGTGCCACCATCATAGGTCATGGCTACATGATTCCATGCACCAGGAGTTACCCGGATATTACTGTTGTAGGCCGCAAAGTACCAGTGGTCTACATAGAGTTTGTACAGACCTACCGCAGCGCTACCGGCATCCCCAGAGATGCCAAAAAAGTCTCCGCTGCCAGAAGTCCCCCCAGTTACAATCGGAAGCCCATAGCCTGAAAACGCATTAGGATTAACCCAGGCTTCGATGGTTCGACTACCACTCAACATAGCTGAACCTGGGAATGTCCCCGAACCGGTCCGCGAAGCGATTAAACCCGCAGGAGGTGCCACACACCCTTGACCGTAGCAGGGAGGTGTAATGCTAAGCAGCAGACAAGAAAGACATATAGCTAAACGGAGCAAGGCCCTCAAAACTACAACTATTGATCTAACCATAAGAGAACTCCAAGACACAATAAGTGGTCACTGTTCACCCGGACAGGCCCAACCTTAAGACACCAAACTAATATTTTCCTCATTATGCACCACCTGAGAAAATAATGCTATCAGGAAGCCTGAGATAATGCCGTGACAGGCTGGTGACATCTATAAGCTTGATGATTTCTTAATCCCAGATAATAGAAGGCAGTGGCAAGTTTCTCTACCTGCGCTATAGAGCGTTTTGCGAGCAACAGATTCTTGGCAACGCGCCATATATTCTCAGTAACGAGCCAAGTATTGATAGGAACGGGCCATATGTTGACAGCAATGAGCCACGCGTTGACAACAGCGAGAGACACGTTGATAACAACGAACCATGCCTGTTTCTCTTTTCCGTGTGCTTCTGTGGCTAAAATCAAACAGGTTGTTCTAACAGCCACTCCGCGATGCGACGGTGGTAGCCCATGCGGTTGGGGCCGTTGCGAGTCGGATAGACGCGGTTTTCGAGGATAATAGCAACGTGACGGGTGGGTGGGTTCAGCCACAGAGTGGGGCCAGTGAAACCGGTGTGTCCGGCGCTGTGGGGTGGCGCGGTTTCGCTCATATAACCATAAGCGTCAATTTGCCAGCACCAGCCGCGCCGGATGTCGTCTTCAGGAACGGTATCATTAAACGCTTGATGGACATCTTCAGCATGTAGAATCTGGCATCCATTGCCCTGCCCTGCGTCCAGCCAGAGTTGGGTAAAGCGAGATAAATCTTCGGCAGTAGCAAAGACCCCGGCGTTGCCACACGCGCCACCCGTTTCCTGCTGCCAGGTGCGTGCCGCTTCATCATGCACCACGCCATGCCAGGGTTCATTAGTTCCAACGTATATTTCAGTGGGAGCAATCGCCCGTGCGGGAAAGTCTTCAAGTGGCGTAAAACTGGTGCGCTGCATCCCCAATGGCTCAAAGATTTCGTGGCTTATGAACTTATCGAGACGTTCACCACTAAGCATCTCTGTCACACGGGCCAATAAGAAATAGTTAGTGCAGGAATACAGGACAGACTCACCGGGGGGAGTTTTCAAGCGAGCGGCAGCGATGCGCTCCACCCATTGCTCGGTGGGGACAAAGCCCCGATGCAAACTAGCAACGGGGCCTTCAATGGTCGGCGTTTTGGTGAAAGATTGAATGGCAATCTCAATACCACTGGAATGGTTCAACAACTGCCGTAGCGTGATGGCTTGTTTGTCAGTCGTAGCGAACTGAGGCAGAAAGCGGGTCAATGGTGCTTCAACCTGAACCCCCGCAGCGCGGGCGGCGATGAGGAAAGCCGTGGCGGTAAACAGCTTGCTCAGGGAGGCAATATCATAGATAGTATTGCGCTCTACCAGGCCAGACCAGGCTGCACCATCCACTGCTTCATAAGTCTTAGTCCCAAAAGCCTCATGCGCCACAATTCCAGTTGGGTTCGCCAGCCAGACTACCCCGCCAGGAAAAGCGCGTTCAGCGATGGCTTCCTTAAAAATGTCACTTAATATTAACCTTATCTGACTACTGTAGTTATATTCCATGCGATATCACCATTGCGTTATACGAGCACCATAACAGATTATTGCAAAATACAGCAAAATCTTTATTTTTATATACATTATTGTTCAATTTTTAACAGCGGCACCCAACTAAATGTGCTAACTTATTAGCGACTACCATCACTCATAACGCCGTTCTACAATTGAGGCAATCATGCACATCCGCTCTCTCTTTTTGATATCTGTTTCAACCCTTTTGATTCTACATTTACAATTCAATGTCTGGGGATTTCAGGCTCTCGATGGCGTTACTCAAGTTTCTTCCCCCCATCAGGTAGCTCTCTTGCGCCCGGAGCTTGATTTAGAAATTGGACATAGTGGTGCTATACAGGGTCTTGCCTTCGCACCAGATGGCAAGACCCTGGCAAGTGGCAGCTTAGATGGCACAGTTAAATTGTGGGACGTAGCGACAGGCCAATTAAAGCACACTATAGAAGAAGATAGAATAGCTATAACTGGTAAAGCACATTACCTTAACTCCGTTGTAGCATTGGCTTACTCACCAGATGGCAAATTGCTGGTGTGGGGGAGAATGGACGGAACTGTAGAAGTATGGAATACAGATGCTAGCCATATACAAAAGAATTTCAAATCAGATCAAAAGAATCTCCGTGCATTAGCTATTGCTCCTGATGGTATAACGCTCGCTTTATCTGGTGACCTAGATGTACTCCTATACAATATACAAACAGGAGTTTTGACACAGCCACTAAAAGGGCTAAAAGAACCTGTCTTCACGATTGCCTTTGCCCCTGATGGGCAAACGCTGGCGGGTGGCGGTGGAACTCTGATGCAATCTGGGTTCATCGCACTATGGAACATTAAGACCGGCAACTTGCGGGTGCTCCCTATACCAGGAGAAATGATAATGGTAGTAACCTTCTCGCAGAATAGCCAGAGTTTGGCAAGTGGAAGCTTCAATGGCACAATCAGACTCTGGAATACGCAAACCGGGGACCTCCAACGCACCTTCACCGGTCATAAAGCAGGTGTGACCTCACTTGTTTTCTTACACCCCAAGCTCTCTACTATAGAATCCTCAGCGCGAAACTTGACTTCAAACTTACCAGCAGGATCAAACTCAGTGGCTACATTGAATGAAATGATAGTCAGTGGAAGTTTTGATAAAACTATTAGAATTTGGAATATCCAAACCGGAAACCTTGAGCGCACCTTACCTAACTATAAAGATAGTGTTACGGCATTGGCTCTCACCCCTGATGGTCAAACTTTGGCTAGTGGGAGTGGCCTGCTTAAAGGTATTGTGCGTCTGTGGAACATACCCACAGGACAATTAATAAATGTACCTTTAGAAACCCCAATGCGAACGACCTCCCTGGCTTACTCCCCTGATGGACAGAGCATCGCATGTGGCAGTATTGACCATAAAATAAGGCTTTGGAATACGAAGACGGGTAAAATCCAGCGTGTCCTAACGGGTCTTCCTGAGGTAGTCGGTTCCCTTGCTTTCTCCCACGATAGTAAAACCCTGGCCAGTGAGATAGATAATAAGGGGCTTAAACTGTGGAATGCATCTACAGGCCAACTTCAACGCACTCTCAAAGGTAAAACAACCTGGCTACCTCTGAAGGCAATTTCCTTTTCGCAAGACAACAAAATGGTAGTGGGGTGTGGGGGGGATGGAATTATCCGAGCATGGAATCTAAAAACTGGCACTTTAGAGCATCTCTTTCATTCTATTGACCACTCTACGGCACTGGCTTTCTCGGATGACAGCAAAGCTTTAGCTATCAGCAAAGGCAGCAAAATCATAGTCTGGGATGTGTTAACAGGCAAGCAGCAACATATATTACAAGGACATACCAATAATATAACTGCCGTCGCTTTCGCCCACGACAATAAAACATTAGCCAGTGTAAGTTGGGATGCCACAATCAGGCTCTGGAATACGCGCACTGGAGCCTTGCAGCATATCATAACAGGACAAACTTCGCGTGCTATGAGTGTTAATTTTTCGCCGGATAGCCGCAACGTGGCAACCGGTGATTTCCAAGGACTTAAGCTCTGGAATGTACAGACAGGTAAGCTAATCTGGACGACCCCTGAAACCGTTGGTCTTACCACAGCTATAGCTTTTGCTCCCGATGGTATCACAGTAACGACGAGTGGTGCAGATAATACGATTAGGATTTGGCGGGCATCAAGCGGACGGCTATTAGTGACGCTTTATGCCTTACAATCAGCAACAACGCAAAATAAAGCTAACTCCACATCCGGAGTTAACAGTTCAATTCCATTCATTATAAGTCCAAATGCATTAGAATATTTAACCGTAACCCCAGAGGGCTACTACGCAGGTTCGGCCCAGGCCGACCGTTTTGTAAAATTCCGTTTAGGAGACGCTACATTTCCAGCGGAAAGCTTTCAGGCGCGCTACTATCGTCCCGATTTAATTAGAAAAGCATTGTCTGGCGAAACAATGCCATTGCCAGCAATGTTTAAAGGGCCTTTTCCGCCCCTCGCCAGTTACACATCTCCCCATAATAATCAAGAAGTAGCTGGCGACAATATTCAAATCGGAGTTGAAGCCACAGACGACAGCCAAATAAATTCAATTGCATTCTTCGTCAACGGAACCCGCGTCCGCCCTAAACCGATTACTGCTGAAAGTCGCCCTCTAACTGCCGATAGCCGCTCTCTCTTAGAGAATAACATGCGCATCCCCAAAGCGCACCAAAAATTCTGGCGGTTTATAACTTCGGTTCCCTGCCCAACAGGAACTACCACTATCAAGTTACAAATGATTGCCTTTGATGATGACGGCTTACAATCGCCACGAGAAGAACTTCTGCTACACCGCGCCCCTACAGCATTTATAAAAGGGCATCTTTTAGGTCTCTGTGTCGGCGTAAGTCATTATCAAGATAATGGGCTGGATTTAGAATATGCGGATCAAGATGCTATGAGGTTAGCTGCCGCGCTTAATCAGCAGCAAAGCCTCTATACCAAACCTCATATCGAGACCCTCATTAACGAGCAGGCAACATGTGCTAACATCAAAGTCAACTTAGACCGCTGCATTCAACAAGTCACGAGGGCTGATACCATAATCATCTTTCTAAGTGGTCATGGATGGAGTAATGATGAGCAAAACTTTTACTTTGCTACACACGAGGTGGATCGCAAAAACATCGAAGGGACAGCATTACCGTGGCGTGAGGTAACAGCACGGTTAGATCAATTATCGGAAAAAAGTAAGCTATTGATTATCTTGTTGGATGCCTGTCACAGTGGCACGGCTAAAATCACTAGAACTCCCAACAGAGCCAGTAACGAAGGGTTGATGCGCGCCACAAATGCTCACTCCGGCGTCCTGGTTTTAACCAGTTGCGCGAGTAGCGAGGTTTCAGTCGAATTACCTGACCAAAAACATGGCGCTTTTACCAAGGCAATTTTAGATGTCTTAGGCGGTAGGGGCAAATCTAAAAAATCAAATGCCCATCCAATTCAGCACAATTTATCACTTTGGAAATTTATAGATTATGTTAAAGATGGTGTGCGTGGCCTAGTTAGTGATATGCAGCATCCACACGTCTCCAACTTAGACGATTATGATTTCGATGCCAATGTTTTCGCCACTCCTTAACCAACCACTGCGAACTCCAATCATTAAATGCGTTAATCTATTAAACTTGCTTCAACAAAGCAAGTTACCCTTGTATCTTTACCAGCATTCACGCAGTTAATAATTTTCTATGGTCCTATAGCCTTTAGTGATTGGATGGCTACACGGCGGGAGAGGCGCGGAGCCTACCCCACCGTGATTGTCTGTAGCCTCTTATCCGTTCAGGGCTATACCCCCACCCATTTTATTATCTCTTATAGAACTTAGAGCGATAAAAACTTCCGTGAGAAATGTAGTACCGAAGTTGTAGGGACAGCAAATGACAGCCCTCTAAAAGTAAGGACTGCCGCTGCATTAAGAGTGAGCGCCGCCACTACCCCTCTAAGTGCTATAAAAATAATTTGAATTGCGTTTTATGGTAAGGAGACTGAATTTCTGTCACTAATATTGGCAGTTCGCACTCAATATATTAGTTGAGTCCCCTACAGAGAAAACATCTTTTTTATCTCATCCATTATTTTGTCCTGCAAAGGATTGTCGCAGGCGCCATCTTGGGTCTCAAATACCCCATAATACAAGCTCCAGTATTGGTCACCGTCATTTTGAACTAAACACGCTACCCCATGACAGTCCCCCAGCAGGGTTCCTCCCATATTGGGATCTGCGGCTGTGACGGTTGCTATGGAATTATCTACGTCACACATTACAGCCCAGCCCATTGGGTCTTGATCTGTAGCCGCCTCAAGATAGATTATCCATTGATAGCCACTAGGATTTAGTACGGCGTTACTATACAACGTGATTGGGACATCATCACTCGTTCCCGGTGGAATATAAAGTGGTTTAAGGTCGGCCATCATGTATCTCCTTGAATCAATTTAAGCAAAGCTTACTACCTTTACTATCTCTGTGCAACTCTTCGCGTCGTCTGCACTTGAACTTATGAGCTTGAGTTTGACAGGGGTGTGTATTCCATCTAGAGGATGGATTCAAATCTGCACGTTATCCACGCAAGAGAATCCTTGATGGCATCATTAGACGCTATAATCATAGTTTATAAATTTACACTTTCGATATAGTCCTATGGAAGCAATTAAATTTCCCACGGGCAACGTAACCCTCGTTCATACTGACCTCGAACGCTCCTCAGAATTATCTGAGCGTTTGGGCATCGCTTTTGAAGCAACGCGAGACGAGCATTTTCACTTGTTACGCAAGTATTTGCAACAGTGGGGAGGATTTGAAATTGAAACGGCAGGCGACTCGTTCTTTGCTGTCTTCGCTAACGCCAGTGCCGCTGTACAATTTGCGGTGGACGTGCAACACGCTTTTGCGCAACACCAATGGCCCGACGAAGTGGGGTCTCTGGCAGTTCGTATCGGAATCCATAGTGGGGAACCCTTCGTTAGGGATGATCAGGGCCGACTTACTTACCGAGGCCCAGTTACCAATCGGACGGCGCGTATTCAAGCGGCTGGACATGGCGGACAAATTCTTATTTCAGATGTAACCCATGCGCTGACGAGAAACACCTTGCCTCCTGACATCTTCCTGCGCAGTTGTGGTTTACATCGTCTTAAAGGTGTAGGTGAAGAACACCTCTGGCAAGTGTGCCATCCAAATCTGCGCCATGATTTCCCGGCTCTTAATTCTTTGCAGGTGGGCCAAGTTCAACTCCCTCTATATCTCACCCCTTTCATGGGCCGCGAAAAGGATGTGGCACATCTCAAAGAAATTCTGGCGGACACCCCCACACGCTTAATCCTGCTTTTAGGGCCTGGGGGAGTTGGAAAAACTCGTCTCTCAGTACGTATCGCAGAAGAAGCCGCTAATCAGTATGCATCTGGTGTCTGGTTCATTGAACTAGAAAGGGCCAATACACAGCAGGAAATGTTTGCCACTCTTGCTAACCGGATCAACGTTCCCCTTCAAATTAATCAAACTGAAGAAGAGAGCGTGCTGACTTTTTTGAGTAGCAAAAACCTGTTGCTTGTCTTAGATAATGTCGAGCAGATAGCTGGAGTCTCAACCGCCATCAGCAAAATCGGGCAAGTAGCGCCTGATGTGAAATGTCTGGTCTCTTCACGAGAGAAGCTTCAAATTGGGGGGATGTGCATATTCGAGGTTGCACCACTCCCCATACCAGCGTCTCCTCATCTCACGGCTGAACACCTTTTAGACATTGAAAGCGTCCAATTTTTTGTAGAACAGGCCCGACTACACCAACATAACTTCCAGATAACTAACGATACAGCAAATGATGTTGCTGCTCTGTGTCGTCAACTTGGAGGGCTACCACTCTCATTAGAATTAGCGGCAGCCTGGGTTAGTGAACTAACACCGCGTGAAATTCTAGGAGAAATTCGGCAACGCTTCGATTTCCTGGAGGTGGATTTTACTAATCTACCGGAGCGGCAACGGACGATACGCTCTTCTATTGATTGGTCTTACAATCGTCTGTCCCCGGAGGAACAGCACATCTTTGCCACCGTAAGTATCTTTACTGGCGGTTTCGTGAGCGAGGCAGCCGCCACCGTTTGCCAGCTAACAAAACCTCAGATGCTCGTTTTGCTCCGTAAGCTACACGATAAATCTTTATTGACCCGCTATGAGGTAGGTCAACAGACACGGTTTACTATGTTACAGACAATCTTAGCTTATGCTGGAGAAAAGCTGGCAGAGTTGCCTCAGATACAACAGGTGGCTGAGGCACATGCAAAGTATTTTACGAATTTTGCCGTAAATTTCTCGCGTGAGTTTCAGAGGCGAGCGACTAACGAAGTGGTACGATTGCGGGCTTTTGAGACTGACATAGATAATGTGCGAACTGCGATGGGCTGGAGTGAGAAATCAAAAAAATATGAAGATGTGGCACACTTATCTCTGGCATTAGGCCTCTTCCTCCAACAACGTGGTTTTCAGCAGGAAGCACAGAATCGCGTTGAGACCGGATTGCAAGCTGTTCAACACTCTTCTGCGGATGCTATAAAAGTGTATTCAGATTTGCTTTGTCTACGTGCCACTTTATATCTAGATAAACATCAATGGGCTGAAGCGTATAAATACGCCAGTACAGCACTCACATCTTTAGATAGACTTTCCCAGGATGATATCGAAGTGCGTCAAGGCAAAGGTCGTACCCTTAACTTTTTAGGGTTAGCTGCCACCGGAGATAAACAGTATGGCCAGGCTCGCGCCTATCTAACCTCAGCACTAGATTGCTTCAATGATACCGACGACAGAACTGGTTTGGCTATCGTTCGCAACAACCTTGGACGTATCGAACATGCAGATGTTAATGGTGACAAGATAGCAGCGGAAGGCCACTTTCAGATGGCACTTAAACTCTACCGAGAAAACGCTGATCAGCGAGGTCTCAGCGAAGCTTTGACTAACTTAGGAGTGTTAGCCTTTGATCAAGGGCATTTGGATCAAGCCTGGCACTTCTATAAAGATGCTTTGCAGTTAGCTCAGGAGTTGCAACACCCCTACGGCGTTGGGCTAACGCTTTGCAATCTTGGCGAAGTTGCTGAACAACAGGGTGATTTCCGACGTGCTTATCGCCTCTTCTCCGTTGCCGAACATATTTTCGACCAAGTAGCTTCCCCTTATCAACAATATGCGCTCACAGCTAAACAACAGGTGATAACAAGAATAGAAGGAAGGGTTCCATCTGACTTACAGAATGAGCAATACAAAGAAAAACCCTTGGAGAAACTCATTGATTGGGCATTAGCCCCTTCAGGGCCTGTCCTTCAGCCTTAGCCTTTAGGCTGTTAATCTACGACAAGCAGCTTTCTCAGTGTAAAAATCGTCTGTTTCGGGTAAGATTATAATGTGCTACCTGCATCCCAAACTCCAAATCCACCCGCATCCGGTCAAGCGAACCCAGCAAAACGACTTTTAGTGCCAGTCGTGGTGGCGATCATGCTTTATACCTTCCTGATCGGCTGGGGCTTGCTGTTTAAATGGGTGCGCCCCGACAGCGCCTATTTACTCATTGCGCTGCCTTGTCTCGTGCCCGTAGCCTGGTATGGTTATGGCTTCCTCAATGTGGCCGATGGGCGGCAGGACTTTGGGCTTTTAGTCTCAGCGGCAGGTTGGGCGCTGATCGCCCTGGCCCTTATCATCAAACATGGCGCTGTCACCAGTGCGGCTGCGGCGGGCACGGCACCAGCGGAAGCGGCGGCCACTGCGGACACCCCGCTGGCCTCCATCTTATGCGCGGTTTTCGCGGTTTTGTTGCTCGCAGTGGGCGGCGCAGTCTCGTGGCAAGCCTGGCAACAAGAGATAAATGCCGGGCATGGTATTACGGATTAATCCTCAGCCACTGGCCATTTGTCCTTTGTAGACGCTCCCAAATAAAGGGCAAATGATAAAGCGTTATGAACTTTACACTAATGACCAACAACTATTGACAAAGGACAAGCAGTTATGGCAATAGACATTGATGCACTTTTACGTTTTGGTACCGAAGCCGATGCTTCCGACGTGTTTTTGAAGGAGGGTGCGCCGCCTACTTTGCGACTGAATGGCACAGTGCGCAAACTCGATCATCCAACGCTGACCAATGACGACATTGAAGGCGTGGCCAAGATGATGATGTCGGGGGAGAAATGGTTAGCTTTTCAGACTCACCCCGATCACGACTTATCCTATTCCATTCCTGGCGTCGCGCGTTTTCGCGTTAATGTGTATAAGCAGCGCGGCGCGATTGCGATGGTGCTCCGCGTGGTGAAGCTTAAAATTCGCCAATTTGCGGAATTGGGCCTGCCCGAAGTGCTGGCCGATTTCACGCGCAGCTTAGATGGCCTGGTGCTGGTGACTGGCCCGACGGGTTCGGGCAAATCCACGACCTTAGCCGCTATGTTAGACCTTATTAATCAGGAGCGGCGCGGCCATATTGTCACCATTGAAGACCCGATTGAATATATCCATCCTGATAAGGGCTGCCTGGTTTCGCAACGCGAGGTTGGCATAGATACGGCCAAATTCGGTGATGCCTTGCGTGCCTCGTTGCGGGAAGCACCCGATGTGATCCTCGTTGGTGAGTTACGCGACGTGGAAACGATGGGTATCTGCTTACAGGCTGCCGAAACGGGCCACTTAGTCTTCTCGACGCTGCACACGGCTTCAGCGGCGGAATCTATGGAACGTATTTTATCCATGTTTCAGCCCCACGAGAAAGCCCTCGTGCAACAGCGTTTATCAAAGACTATGCGCGCCATCATCTCGCAGAAACTGGTGCCCACCGTGGATGGCAAGAGCCGCGTCTGCGCGGTGGAAATCCTCAACGTCTCACCGACCGTCGCCCAGTATATTGAAGAAGGTCGCTCTGGCCAGATTTACCAGGCGATTAAAGAAGGTGCCAGCCAGTGGAAGATGCAAACCATGAACATGGCGCTCGATAAACATGCGAAAGAAGGTAATATTACCGAAGAGCAGGCCCTGGAATATTCCAGTATCCGTTCCGAATTGCGGCAGATGCTACGACGCACTGCTGAAGAGGGCAAAGGGTAACAGTTTAGCAACCTGGGTTTAGAGATAAAGGTTTAGGGGTATATGTAGAAATAGGGTATGGGAGTTTGCGGGGACTGCTCCTCACTATCTCATCTTCACCAGTTAGCTCACATGTAAACACCAGCTTTTAGGCGCTAAACCTTATACCCAACTTTGACCGGGAGGGCATTGTGGCTCAGATTGACAATTTTATTGCGATGATGCAGCAGAAAAAGGTTGAGCGAGCGGTGCTCATCAATGACAAACCAGCGCATCTCTTCGCGCATGGCGATGACAGTCCTGGCCCCATCATTCCTGGAGCCAAGTTGCATGAGGTGGTGCAGGAAGTCACTCCGCCTCCGCTGCGTCCTCAACTGGGGCAGGATGGCGGGTTTCACTTCCCTTACCAATCGCCACATGGCATTTTTGAAATTGGTGTGGCACGCGGCCACGGCACTCTCCAGGTCACCATTGCCCCCCCTGTCCAGGCTAATGGCAATCCCTCAGCCAGTTTAGAAGCAGCTATCTCCAATTTAGTAGCTGACATTAATCCCTCGCCATCTCCATCCTTAGACGGACAGCCACCCGCGCCGGAAGTGGCACGGGTCTCCCCCATGATGGCGGGCGGCCACTCTGAAAAACTGGCGGTAGCCACTGCCGCCACACGGGGCACCAAGCACATTGGACATATTGATGAACTGTTTCATATGATGCGGCGTGTTGAAGCCAGTGATTTGCACCTTTCTTCCAAAGAATATCCCATGATGCGCGTGCATGGGGTGATGACCAAACTCGAAGAGTATGCGATTAATACCCACGATGACCTCAAGAAACTCCTGTGGGCCATCGCGCCGCCGCGCAACCAGCAAGAGTGGGACGCCGAACACGATACCGACTTTGCGTATGAACTCGAAGACATCGCTCGCTTTCGCTGCAACTATTTCATGGATCGCCACGGCATTGGCGCAGTGTTCCGGCTAATTCCTTCCGATGTCTGGACAGTTGAAGACTTAAAACTGCCCCAAGCGATGATTGATCTCTGCTATCTGTCCAAAGGCTTAGTCGTGGTGACGGGGCCAACGGGTTCCGGCAAATCCACCACCCTGGCGGCCCTCATTGACTATGTGAACAAACACCGCGAAGACCACATCATCACTATCGAAGACCCGGTGGAATTCGTGCATAACAATATCCGCTGCCTGATTAACCAGCGTGAAGTCCATGTCGCTACCGATTCCTTTGCCCGCGCCTTGCGCGCTTCATTGCGTGAAGACCCGGATATTATTCTGGTGGGTGAAATGCGTGACTTGGAAACCACCAAATTGGCCATCGAAGCGGCGGAAACTGGCCACTTGGTCTTTGGCACGCTGCACACCAGTAGCGCCCCATCCACCGTAGACCGCATGATTGACCAGTTCCCCTCCGAAGAGCAAGCGCAAATTCGCGTTATGCTCTCGGAAACCATCAAAGGCGTCATCGCTCAGACCCTCTTGCGCACCAAAGATGGCAAGCGGGTGGCGGCTTACGAAATCTTGCTGGTGCCCGCTGCGGTAGCCAACCTGATCCGCGAAGGCAAGACTTTCCAGTTGCCATCCCAGATGCAAATCGGAAAGGGCCAAGGCATGATGACCATGAACGACTCAATTTTGCGGCATGTTATGGAAGGCCGGGTTGATCCCCACGAGGGCTATGTCAAAGCCATTGATAAAGTGAGCCTGCTGCAATTGTATGAAGCGCATGACATCGCTTATAATATTGGCGACGGGGCATAAAAACGTAAGTAAAGCAACACATTATATAGCCCTTAAAACCGGCGTAGGGGCACCCCTTGTGGGTGCCCTTGTCATGGATGCTAAAAATGCCGCAGCAAGGGCACCCACAAGGGGTGCCTACAGTAGACCCCGTCGTATGGAGGAATGCCTTTAACACGAACTTGCTATAACTAGGGTAAAATAATAAGTACTTGGCAAAGCTGCTCTCTACAGCTTGACCATGCAACCTCCGGCGCTTCTCGTCGGTCTTACTATCAGGGATGGCGCTCAACGATGCCCCGGGCACGCCACTGTAACCTATCCAAAAGCCTGATAAACTTTTGAGTCGGTTTCTTGCGCTATGGCACTGGCCCCAGGAGGGTCGTTAGTGTCCGCACAAATTCCTGTCCACCCATAGTAAGAATGGTGATAAAACGAAGTTTGGGGAGCCGCAATGGCCGAATTCAAATTTTTAGATGATGATGTTGCCCCACCAGAGAAAGGTGCGGCTGAAGCTAAACCTACCGAGAACGCAGCCAATGCACCTGCTGTTGCGGCTACGGTACCACCCCCAACAGCCGCTCCCGGTTCCTTAACAGCTTCAGGAGGCGGCGTAGCCACGCCCTCAGTTCCGGTGCCACCAGTGCCTAAAGCACCAACACCTCCAACAGTGCCGCCTGCCAATGCGCGCCCACCCGCACCAACAGTGCCCACACCGACAGTGCCCGGAATTGCACCCGGCACACGCCCCCAACCACCGCAGGCGAATCCAACTCAGGCCCGTAGCGGGGTTCCAGGAGCTAAACCAGCGGTGCCAGCGCCCGCCGTTCCTGCCCCCGCCGTACCATCTCCGGCGGTGCCAACGCCTCCGACTCCGGCAGCACAGACGAAAGCAGCGCAACCTGCTAATCCCCCAATGGCTGCTGTCACACCAACGGCACCAGCAACTTTACGCCGCTCCTCCATTGACGGCCCACGTCCTCCGGCTGCGCCGCCAACTGTGTCAACGCCCAGTGATCCCATGCTGCCAGCGACAGGCCCCGATGGGATGCCAGCAACCGGTGAACTGGCACGCTCTATGATGTCCACCCATGCCCGCGAGCGGGTGGATAAAGACTCACCGATCTGGCGTCAGGCTCTCGATACACTTGATCCTTTTGCCTACTGGATATTCCGCGTTGCTGCTGTTTTGGGCGGCGTATCTCTCCTGTACCTTCTCTGGGGCATCTTTGGTGGTGATATTGGCAATTTACAGCCAACTACTCCGGTCGCGCGTCAGCTTATCAGTAACTTGAGAATTGCGAGCACCGTCTTTAACTGGTCCGTAATCTTAATGGGCATCAGCCTGATTGTTTTGATGTTCGATGAAGGCAAGGTTGACATCGGCCTAATTGCGTTGGGTTTACTGTTCCATTTTGGCGTGCCGTGGTATCTCTTTTCGCCCAATGTGGGACGCTCCGCCGCCACCGGTGTTATGGCTTCCATCTTTCGCAATGGCGGGTTTACCCTGACCGTGCTGGGCTTGTGCAAGTATGCCCTGGACGCGATGCGTTGGATCAGCACCCTGCCCGACCGCGCTCGGGGCCGGGCCGATGTGGGAGTGGCCCATCAAGCGGAAGTGGCCCAGCAGCGTATTGCGCGCAATGCCTCCATGTTCTCACCATGCTGGCAATTGCCTTATTGCCGCGAGGTGATTCGCAAGCAGTGCCCGGCGTATCTGGCCAAAAAGCGTTGCTGGAAGTTTGGGCGGGGCTGCTATTGTGACGAAGAGATGATCTCGCGCATTATACGGGGCGAATCCCTCGATGTGATTAAGGCCCCGACCCGCCTCAGTCGCCAGGGCAAGCCGCCCTGCGGTCGCTGCTATATTTACCTGGAGCATCAAACCCTCAAATTCCGCTCCATGAGTTGGCTGGCCATTCCGGGCACTATTTTAGCCATGTTTGGCATCTGGCCCGTTTATACGAAGCTATTCCAAACTCTGGCCGGTTCAATGGATAAATTCTGGGCCGGACTTTCCTTCAATGCCTACAACCTTGCGCCTGGTGCTATCAAAACCGACGTTCCTGGCGCGACGGATTTCGGTCAGCTCAACCAACAACAAGTCGAAGCCTTCGCCCAGACGCTTTTCGGCGTTATCCTCGGCTTTATGTTGTTGATTTATATTTCAAAGTTCATTGAGTGGGCCATTTTTAAAGCTAAGTGGTAAGACCTCAGCAGCCCTCACCCCTGGCCCCTCTCCCAATATTGGTAGAGGGGAGGTCACACTCTTACGCTGCTCAGGTACAAACGTAGTGTTAATATTCCCGGAGCGTCAGACTCGCACGGGCAACTCATAGTTTGTGCTCCCCTCTCCCTTTATTAACCTGGGAGTGTGAGGGCGGGGTGAGGGCTGCTGAGCAGCGGGCTTTAGGCCCTCCCCGCACGCGAAGCCACGCGTAACAAGACGTCTCCAATAACTTTTAACGAATCGGGGCTGCATTTATCGGGGGTATCGTCTAAGGTGTGCCAGGGGCGATAGTTAAAGTCAATCAGGTCTATCGAGGGAATACCCGCTGCGTTGAGGGGCACATGGTCGTCTTCCACTTCCAGCGGCGACCCATCGAAGTGATCTGACACCCCTAAATCGGCAGCGGCATCGAGCACTTCTTGAAATAAATCCGGGGCCATGCGCAACGAGTTGGTTTCACGATTAACGTGTAAATCGCTATCACCAATCATGTCGAGCAGGATAGAACGTGTCGGACGCCATTGCTTCCAGGTGGGCGTGCTGCTGAGACGGGCAAAATAGCGTGCGCCATAGAAGAACTCGCCTAAGTCTTCGCCATCCCATAAGGCAATGACTACGGTTTGAGCCGGGCGCTGCGCCTTGAGCACCCGCGCCATTTCCAACAGAGTTGCCACACCGGATGCTCCATCATTAGCCCCTAAAATGGGCTTATTACGATTGGCAGGATTCGGGTCCATATCGGCCACCGGACGAGTATCCCAGTGGGCGCTAAACATCAGATTAGGGCTTTGAGCGACCGTATCCGGGGCCACATCCTTGCCGCGTATGATGCCCAGCAAGTTCGTCATCTTATAAGAATGTCCGGCTCCTGGCCCTTTTGCAATAGGCTGTGTCCAATCCTGAGTGGCAAACTCGTCTACGAGGGGCTTAAATTGCTGAATTAAAAACTCTCGACACTTGGCATGGCCTTCGCTACCCATCTGTCGCGTCCCGAAATCACACTGCGCTTGCAGCAAGCGATAGGCATGAGCCGCATCAAATGCGACGGCGGCTCCGGTTTGAATTGTAGATGCAGAACCAGCAGGTTTGACATCCTGACCTTCCGCAGCGCCCGCGACGTTGTTCGCAGTATGCGAACAGGCTGTGGTGAGAGCGAGGGTGACAACCAAGCCCCATTCGCCAAGCCAGCGCACCGATGAACGTCTTTTAGGTTGAGTTGGAAAGAATCGCATAATTTAAATCTAACACACCTGCGGCACCTGGCAGACTGGCTAAAGCGCGTTAAGGTATTCCATTGCAGATAGTGAAAATAATGCTAAATCCAGCCGCCACATGGAGCGGAGCAACGCAAAGCGGCAAGCTGTCCGTGGCAATGCTGGGTTTGTTGCTTGTCACTACCTGTTAATCGTCATTAGCAAGCCAGTGAAGGTAAGCTTGGTACATTTGAAGTGCGGCAACACGCGGCTCCATGCCACCAACCCCGGTGCATAGACCAGGCACAGCTACGGAACTGATGGCGTCATCACCAGTGGAATTGAACTTGCTGATGGCCCTGAGCAAAGCTGCCATTGCTTTATAAGCGTTGCTGGACATGCCAACGAAGGATGGCACTTCCATCGTGGGAGCAACCACTAAATAGGGTATATCTTCATCATCCGTTTCAACAATTAAAGCCTGACCAACGGGCAGGACACTGCCGAACTTACTAATAGCCCTTTGAACCTTGGTCTCAATGTCGCCAGCCATGAAGCGAGATCGCAATTCCAAATCAATGCCACCGTCCATCCAGCCATGACTATTGGCTGGGGAAACGTAGGCATCGGCATAAACGTCCAGCAGGTCGCCCAAACGAACCTCAACTTCCGAATGGTTATGAAAATGCTTTTCCCATTCCCGCACCAACTCCGCCTGCTGGTCGCAAAGTGTGATTTGAAGTTCTTCTGGCATAGGTTAATTTTCAAAGCGCAGTTTAACTGCGCACAAGCAGCATAACTCCCAATTTAGCCTATAGTTGATATAAGTCCTTAACGTCCCTGCAAGAGCCTATCACCCAGCATTTTAGGCAAGCCAGCAGCGATGATAGCGGAGCGGGCGGCATTCCAATCGTAATCAATGGCATGGACTTCGACACGGCGCGGTTCGGTATCGAAAAGAGCGTAGCGTGCCTGGCGGTTGCCATCGCGGGGTTGACCACACGAACCGGGATTCACCAGGTATTTCCAGCCCGGCTCAATGTCGAACGCGCCTCCCAGTGGTAATTCGGCACCTTCCAGTTGCTCCCAGCGCGTCCAGGAGGCGAGGTCTGCGGGGCAACGATAAACCACAGCCACATGCGTGTGACCAAAATAGCAAAGGGTGTGTTGCATCAAAAGAAAGGTAGCCTCTGCCGTCGAAGCCCCGGTAATATACTCTTCCCACGGCTCACGCAGGCTGCCATGCACATTCTGAAAGTCGAACTCCTCAACCTCGTGTTGGGCCGGGAGAGATTGCAGCCAGACTTTGTTTTCTTCACTCAGTTGCCGCCGCGTCCAGAGAATCGCTTCTTTGGCGACGGGGTTAAACCAGTCAATATTGATCAGACCAAGCGCCGCCGCGTCATGGTTGCCAGATAGCGAAACCGCATTGCACCCGCGCAGAATCTCGCAGCACTCGTTTGGGTGTGCGCCATACCCCACGACATCCCCCAAGCACAATAAAGTGTCATACTCGCCCTCTGCCGCCTCCAGCACACTTTCCAGCCCGAAGCGATTACCATGAATATCCGAAAGAATTAAAAAACGCATTAGCTTATCACACAATGAAATCAAAATAGTAACAATGGTATGGGGAGTTAGATAGCCAAGCACCCTGCCTGCCGATCTCAACGGCCATAATGCAACAAAGAGCCTCACAGAGTGAGACTCTTTGCCACGTTACAAATCCTAGGCCAAACTGGGCCTGCACTGCCGGACAAGAGTGTCCAGCCCACTTTTGCAAACCATGCCCAACTTAGAAGCGCAGGTTGACGCCACCCGTAATGTCATTCGAGTGGAAGTTGGAGGCATGGACGATGCCACCCTGCAAATAGAGTTCAATCAGATCGCTCAAATCGTAATTGAGATAACCAAAGAGCGTATCGGCAGCACGGTTATTATAGACGCCGCCGGAGCCACTGCGATTGGTCAAAGGCACGCTGGCAAAAACTCCCAAGCGCAAACGATCACGACTGTACACATAATCGGCTAAGGCTGCGATGACATTGAAATTCTGCGGCGTGTAGTAGAGAGGCGAGATGAATTTGGTGTCATCATGCGAGTAGCCTAAGCCCAAGCGCAGTGTGGGCGCATTGGCTTGCAGGCGATAAAGCAAGGAGGCGCCCAGCGTGTTGCGCGTGTTATCATCCGAGTATTTCAGGTGGGCTAAGCTCGCCGTCAAATCTATGCGTTCCGCTAACGGGTGATCAATGCCCGCTCCATACTGGGTTGCGGTGATGCCGCGTGTGACGGCACCCAAAGATTCAATAATCTCGTGCTTGGCCACATTTAAATAGACACGGTCGCGGGTGTTAGGCGCGCGCTGCACCAGCAAATCATACAGATTCCGTGAAGGCGCTCCGTTATAGCGCACGCGATTCACCAGCAACCGGGCCTGGGTCGGGCCAAAGTTGCGGGCTAACAGCAGGTTAAGCGCCTTACGGGACAAGGTGGTGCCATTCTGACTGAAATGGCCGGTTTCATCGGTAAGGCCAATCGTTCCGGCCCGTGTCGGAATGGTGGGGCCAAAGCCAAAGGTTGTTAAACGCACCCCATTGGAATCCGTATAGCGGCGACCATAAGCCGACAGCATCGGCGCGGTATCGTGCCGCACGGCACGCATTCCGGCTTGAGCCTGCACATTATTAGGATCAACTTGTAACGTTTGGGCATAAGTCCCTTTAGCATCAAAGGGGTGGCCCGCGAAGCGTTGTGCCTCGGCTAAGGCAAATAAAGCCGCCTCATTCTTGGGTTGGGTCTTGAGAATGCCGTGGAACTCATCAATCGCCTGCGGATAGTGCCCCGTATAGGAATAAGCACGGCCCAAGCCCAGATGGGCATCGGTGTTATCTGGCACCGCGCGCAGCACCGTCTGATATTGACCAATCGCCTGATTTTGCAGGCTGCGCTCACCAGAGTTGGTCATCGCCTCGGCCATTGCCAACCGCGCCTCAGTATCGTTGGGATGTGAAGCGATAACGGGCCGTAGCGAGGCCACCGCCTGGGCATAACGTCCAGCATAACCTAAGGTGCGCGCCCGCGCTACTTTGTAGCTGGCATTCTCCGGCTCGGCCAGAATAAGCTGGTCATAAAGGCGAATGGCCTGGTCATAATTCTTGCCATAGACATAGGCTTCGGCCAGGCCAAGCTGGGCACGGCGGTTTTGTGGTTCAGCCTTCAACACCGTCTGATAGATGTTATAGGCTTCGGGAATGCGGCCAGCACGGGCCAGGGTATCCGCCTTGCCAATTTGCGCGCTCACATTAGAAGGGTTCTGCTTTAAGACCGTATTGAACTCATTTAAAGCATCGTTGTAATGCTTGGCATAAGACAACATCAAGCCCAATTCCGTGCGCCCCTTCTCGTTGGTTGGGTCACGCTCTAAAGCGGTACGATAGAGGCTGATGCTTTCATCATAGTTCTTGGCATAACCTAAGACTTCGGCCAGGCCAAACTGCGCATTCAAGTCGGTGGGCGTGATGCTGAGAGCCTGGCGTAAATCGGTAATGGCCGGATCATAGCGACCTTGCTGGCCGCGCAGAATACCACGCTCAGTATAAGCCGGAGCATATTTGGCATCTTTACCGATGACCTGATTTAATTCGTTTTCTGCTTCATCGAATTGGCGATCATAACGCAGAGTACGCGCCAGTTCAACCCGCACACCTAAATCATTGGGATTCTTCTGCACGGCCTGACGATAAAGCGCAATAGAATCTACCCAGTTGCTGCGCCGCGAGAGAACATCAGCCAACTCGGTTAAAGCCGGGTAGTTATCCGGGCTAAGTTGCAATACTTGGCGATAGAGCGGTTCCGCCTGCTCCAAGCGATTGGAGTAGTTATAAACGCGAGCTTTACCCAGTAGCGCATCAGCATCTTTATCGCCGCCGGGCAGTGCCAGAATGTTGTTGTATTCGGTCAGCGCATCCTCCCAACGCTTGGCGAAGGTCAGCGTTTCTGCCCGCAGACGAGGCACAGTCGGCTCGTTGGGATAGGTCTTGCTTGCGACATCCAGTAATTGCAACGAAGCATCATAGTTGCGCAGGCTGTTAAACGATTGGGCAAGGGTAAGGTAAGTTTCAACCGGGGTGGTTTCCTGCAATTGAGTGACTAAAGTATCCAATTCCTGCTGCGCCTGGTCGGGTTTGCCCGTATCGCCCATTAACTGGGCATGAAGCACTCGCGCCTGGAGATTTTTCTCGTCGGTCGCCAGCACCCGTTCTATTTCACTCAACGACGTGACATAATCACCCTGCGCCCGCAGCGATTGGGCTAGACCGACGCGCGCTCCCGTATCTGTATCATCTATTTTTAGCGCCTGGCGAAAATAATCAATCGCTTCCGGGTAGCGTTGCTGAAGACGACGCACTTCACCTAAACCGCGCAAAGCCGCGACCTGCTCGGCCAGCGCCGGATCAGGCCCACTGACAGGAGCGACTGGAGCAGGCACGGCAGCGGCGGCAGCAGCAGCGGCATCGGTTCCCGCTGTGCCAGGCGCAGCGGCCGCTGTGCCAGGCGCAGCGGCCCCCGTGCCGGGCACGGCTGCGCCAGCCGTGCCAGTGTTATCGGTTGTAGCACCTGCTGTTCCGGCGCCACCACCAGCCGCCCCATTGCCCGTATTAGCGGTGCTGCCAGTGGCATCTGCCGCACCATTGGTGGTCGTGCCGTTAGCCGCCGTATTAGGCGTGCCGCCGTTAGCGGATGTGCCACCGGTTTGAGTCGTGGGCGCTGAGCTTGGAGCCTGAGCTTGAATTAGATAGACCCTGGTATGAAAGGTGCGACCACCACGCAAAGGAGCCACAAACGCCTGCATCATAAGCGGACTGACACGAGCGTTTGATCGCATCTCAACTTGTCCCGTTATGCCCGGCAATTCCGCACCAGGCAAGAGGGCGCTCCGCCGACTTTGCAACACCTGATTAAACAGTACTTCGGCATCAGTCAGGCGGTTGGTATCGAGGTAAATCTTGGCTAATTCCAACTTCACCTGATTATCGTTAGGGGCCATTTGAATCAGCTTCTGATATTCGCTGATGGACTCCGGCACTTCCTTGGAATAATAGAGATTACGCGCTAAACCAACGCGAGCATCCAGGTCGTTGGGATTGATTTCAAGCGCCCGACGATACTTCGCTACCGCATCGGCAAACTTGCCCTGGATACTGAGCACCGTACCGAGCAGAGCCTGAGCCGGGCCGCTGTTAGGATTGGCCGCTACCGCTTGATTGGCCAGCCCGCTGGCTGTATTGAGTCCATTTTCAGTTTTGTCACTGAGGGCGATTTTGCCAGCCAGAACTTTAGCTTGGACATTGTTCGGGTCTTTAGCCAACACCGCATCAATTTGTTTCTGGGCCGCATCATATTGCCGTTGCCAGACCAGCACTTCGCCCAGGTTCACATGAGCGTCCAGGTTATTAGGATCGCGTTGTAGAATCTGCTGGTAAAGTCCAGTCGCCGCATCTAACTCGCCCGCATCACGCACCGCATTGGCAACCTGCACCGCTGTCGCATTATCTTCGGGCAACTGTCCCTCAAGACGCGTTAGCACGCGCTTGGCAGCGTCCGGGTCATCGGCATTGCGCAGGGCGTTCGCCAGTTGAATGGCATCTAAGGGATTGGTAATCTCCATCCCTTCCAGATTCTTCATTAACGCCTGGGCACGCTCTTTATGCCCCTGACGGCTTTCAACAACCACTTGGAGAATACGCGCCCTTACATTGTTGGGGTCACGAGTTACGATGTCGCGGACAACTGGCTCGGCAGTATCCAGTTGATCTTGAGTAATTAACTGTTGGGCATAGTTAAGGCCAATGCTGCTGTTATCCGGTGCCAGTTGCAGGGCTTTGTTATAGGCTTCCAGGGTTCCAGCAGGGTCGCCCTGGCGCGATTTCAAGTCGGCTATCGCGGCCCAAATCTCAGCTTGTTCGTTGGGAGCCGTCGCCCCTGTCAGCAGTTTCTGGTAAGCTTCCAGCGCCGGGGCCGTGGCCTCTGTGGTGCCACTGGCACTCAGACTACTCTGCGCGAGAGCCAGCATACGCAACGCTTCCCGGTTGTTCGGGTCTTTATCCAGCACCCGATTAACATAGGGGATGCCTTCCTGATAGCGGCGTCCCAGCACCAGGGCGCGTCCTAAGCCCAACTGGGCGGCCTGAGAATTTGCATCCACACTCACGGCTCGCTCATAATAGGGCACAGCAAACTCTGGTTGGGAAGAATAAGTCAGGGCATCGCCTAAACCGGTGAGTGCCGCTAAATTATTGGGCTGCTGCTTCAACACGCCTTGATATTGCGGGATCGCCTTATCGTAGACACCTTTCCAGTTGTAGAAATTAGCCAGGCCAAGAGCCGCACGAGCATAAAGTGGGTCGGTCGGTTTCACCAGCACCAGGGCATGACGGAAGGTGTCGCTGGCCCGGTCGTTATTGCTGTAAGCCTGCGCTTCGCCCCAGGCCGTCCAGACATCGGCTCGCTTGGGTTCTAAGGCCAATGCCTGTCGGTAATAAGGATCGGCGGCAGGATATTGTTTTGTCCACGTCAGCAGTTGAGCGAGATGATAAAGGTCTTGAAACTTTACTTCCTTGGTATCCCCACTATTACGCGCCGCAACTTGCTTATAGACGGGAATGGCTTCGTCAAATCGCTTCTGAGCTATAAGGCTGTCACCCAAGCCGCGTAGTGCCTTAACTTCGGTCGGGCGCACCGCAAGGACATTACGATAAGCTTGTTCGGCGGGCTTGAAACGATTGAGGACTAAAAGCGTATCCGCAATGCCCATCTGCGCATAAGGGTTATTGGGGTCTAGGCTATTGGCACGCTGATAAGCATCTAAAGCGGCTGTATAGTGTTTGCTCTTAAAGAGTCGGGTAGCATTTTCGACATGCGGCCAGGCTGCCGCTTGCCGCTTTTTCGAGACAGGTTTAATGGACTTAGCCACCACTGGCGTAGTTGCTATCGCTTTGGCTTGATGCTTTGTGCCACTGGGCGCAGCAGCTTTTGCCACACCTTTAGATGCTTCTGTCTTAGTAGTCTTAGCACCCGACACTTTAGCAGTCGCCTTGGAGGTGCTGGCAGACGCTTTCCCACCCGCTGCTTTGGCACCACCTTTGGTTCCTGTCTTGGTCGAGGTTGCGCTGGACTTGCTGCCACTTTTGCTGGTGTTGGTCTTGGTGCTTGAAGGGGTCTGACCTTGAGTAGAGCCATTGGCCGATGCGCCCGCTGTGGGGGTTGCACCAGCAGTGGTTGCACCAGCAGTGGTTGCACCACCATTGGTTGCACTACCATTAGTTGCATCAGTGGTGCCACCATTGGTGGCGCTGCTGGCTGACGTACCGCCAGTGTTAGTCGTGGGTGCGCTGGAAGGGGCTGTCGCGCCCTGCGCCAGACGGGGATGCTTTTCCGCTGTGGCACGCGTACCAACAATCCGATTCTCGGAGCTTTGCCCCAGGCTAACCACATCACGCTGGTTATCGGGAAAAGGCAAATGACGACGCGCTTCTTCTAAAGATTGTAAGGCTTTCTGATCGTTACGGTTCAAATACAGCACGCCCCGCCAGGTATCCGCGGCCTCAGCCCAACGACCGTGTTTGGCATACCACTGCGCCAATTCGCGTTGTGGCTCCAGCCAGGACGGTGCCAGGCTGATGGCATGGCGCAATTCAGTTTCGGCCAGTTGATCCGCCCCCTGTGCCGCTAACTGGCGAGCACGCTCTAAGGCAATGCGCGCCGCCGGGTCAACGGGCGCACCCTGATTGGGCGCTGCGGCATGGGAAGCTCGCGTTTTTTGGTGCGTTGGCTTGGCGAAAGCCTGGGGACTGATGAGCGGAAGTCCCAGCACGCATAGAAAAAATGGCAATGCCAAACGCGGCGGAGAACCAGCAAAAACTTTAGGGGTTGTAATTGTCCTCACCTCTTTAGGTATCAAAACTATGAAAAAACTATGAATTTAGGCTGCGCTAAATGAGCATCGGGCAACATTTTAACACTTATACACCAGCTAAGCCCATCACTAAATTGCCAATAGCACGCAACGCGAAGCGACGCTAATTTCATGCGCAAGCTTACGCTATTATTTAATCAATAGCGTAAGCTTGCGCTGCGCAGCATGGCGGAACGAAGTTTTGCGTGCTATCTGCATTAAACATCAATGCAATTCAGCCATTATGAATTATTGGCGTAGCGCACATTCTTGGCGGTTGCAAAGATGTTGCGGTACATTGGCTCGTAATAGTTCCAGTAGAACTGGTTGGAGAACGATCCCAGGCGATGGCCCATAAAGTAGGAGATGCCACCCGTAGCGGGGAACATTTCCTGCATTCGCGGCACTAAGGGATAGTCGGACGCGTCACCCGCAAAGTAGAACGAGTGCAGCGCACTATTGGCGTCACGCGAAGCAATCGCCGCCGGGAACACAATCTGCTGCAACCCTTCCTTACTCGTCACCAAATAATCCGCCGGAAAGCCTTGCGCCTTCAGCCGCTCTGCCGCACTCGGCTTGATGTTTAGCTTATAGTAGGACAGCACTGTGCTGCCAGGCGTAGCGCGCACCACATCGAACCAGAAACGACAGGGCACGGTTTCGGCGACATCCGCCAGTAACGGATCATCCTTAATGCCTTCTTTGGTCGTGCGGTAAACCCGCGCCAGGTCGGTCGTCTGCACATCGCCTAACTCATCTTTAAAGATGACAAAGGGAGCGGAGAACGGGTTGGGTTCCAACTTACCCGTTTCAGGATCAAGAATCGTGCTGGGGCCATCCCGGTAGAACACGAAGCCCGGCCCGGTGGGGCCTTTGGGATACCTGGCCTTTAGGTTCGGATCGTGTTGAATATAATCGTTGACGTTCTTCCACAGGCGGAAGTCATATTCATGTTCTTGCTCGAACTTATCCACATAGCGGCCATACCAGCCTAAGTAATGCACATGCAGCATCTTCTCCAACCGCCGCTGGGCCGCCAGTTGCAGGTCATAAGCTGAATTGGGTGCCGCCATCTGCTGAAGTTTGGGCAAATCGGCCTGGGTGCGACGAATAGCCTCCTGAGTATCGTGGAGGTTCTTTTGGGCAATCTGATAATATTTCGCATTGGCCGTTGGGTTCCGCTTATAAAGAGCTTGCGCCCGGTCAAAGTCCTTCTGACGCGGCGGTAGCTCTTTCGTCAGCAGATCGTTCAAGCCCTGCTTGGTGCGGGCCAGACCAGCCAATAAACTCTTGCGGTCTACAGGTTGACCTGGCAAGGTCGGATAACCGATGGTATTCCACTCGCCAATTACCAAACCGCCACGATTATAGAAATCCTCGATTTTGTCCACATCAGCGGGCAGAATGCCCGTTGGTGCCTGCGGATTGGTCGGATCAGGCGCAGCGCCCGGGTCGGTTGGCACATTGCGATAGCGCACGTATTTATTCTTGTGGAAATCGTATTCTACGAATTCGCCGTAAGCATCCGCCAAGTCCACCACGCCGGGGGTTTCCAGGCGATCTGGCAAAGGCCGGTCGGTGCCATAGGTCAACAAGTCGCCTTGGTGCAATGGGTCGGGCACAGCCTTGTCGGGGTCGCCGGGAATGAAGCCGTAAAAGTCGGAGGCCCAGTCATAGCTCTGGCGATTCTGACCGTTACCCGCCGGATTGATCACTGAACCCTGCTTACGCACTTTCAGGAAATTCAGTGTCCAGTCTAGGGCGCGGTGCTCCTGATAATCGCGGCCCGTAGTGCGGTCGAAGACATAGACATTCACCGGATAATCCGGGTTGGTATACCAATGCACGACAGTAAAGCCCGTGACTACGAGCAAAACTAAGGAAGCCAGCATCATAAAGAAGGCCAGGCGACCTACGGCACTGCGTTGCGGCGGAGCCACCACGACACGGCCTCCTGGGGTAGTCGGGGCAAAGACGCCCGTGCCTGCTACTCCAGACGTAGCTGCCGCACCTGTTGCACCAGCGGGCACCGCCTCGCCGCCACCAACTAGACGTACTGGGCTGGTATTGGTCGTGCGCTTGAAATAGGGACTCTGTTGCGTGCGGGTAATCGCCCGGTTCAAACGGAACAAGCCCGACAATAAGATGACGTGGTATAAGCACCACAGGGAGTTAATGACAATGGCCGAGGTTTCACGGTCGGTGCCGACGAGGTAGCGGTAGATACCCCAGATAAAGGCGATGGCCGAAAGCACCATCATTAATAATTGAGGCCACAGGGATAGCCAATTCAGGCGGCCACTGACACCCTTGGGGGTGACACCGAAAGGTCGGCGCAGACCCAGAATACCCGCAACAGCCGCCGACATATGAATGGGGAAGCACAAAAAGTTAAGCTGCTGCCCCAATAGCATATCGGTTACGCTATAGCCACGCTCTTCCATGCCCATATAGAACATATTCAAAGAGAACAGCATATAGGGTAAGAAGATCATTAGATAGGTAAAGACATCGGCCCGGAGCGGTTTGACACCGAAGAAGATATATAGCATCGGCAGGATCATAAAGATAAAGTTGACCCAGCCAATCCAGTAATAGGAAGATGATAGATAATACTCCCACCACTGTCCCACGCGCAGCGACGCGGGTCTCGTCAGCATATTTTTCAGCACGCGGCGATGCGCGCCAACCGAGCCGAAAGCCCAGCGGCTTTGCTGCGTGAAGTAAGCACCCAGCGTTTCTGGCCCTAAGCTGTACACATAAACCTGGTTGTAATAGGCGCTGTCATAGCCCTTGCTGTGCAAATTAAGCGAAGTCGTAAAGTCTTCGGTCACGCTGGTCTCGTCAAAGCCGCCAACATCCAAGAGAGCGTCACGACGAAAGATAACGTTGGTGCCGCAGCAGAAGGCCGCACGCGAGTTGCTCTTGCCTTCGCAGATATATTCATAGAACACGGCCTGCTGGCGATGAGCGGCAAGCGCCACATTGGAAACTTCTGTGTTGGCGTAATATTGCGGCGTTTGGACAAAAGCCAGGCGCGGATTCTCGTCAATCATTGGCACGAGGTCACGCAGGAAGTTATGTGCGGGCAGAGCGTCGGCATCGAAGATAGCTACATATTGGGCATCGGTGGTTGGCAGGAAATCGTTAATAGCTCCGGCCTTGTAGCCGCGCCGATTGGTGCGCTGGCGCACCGTAGCCCCATAACGCGCCGCGATGTCACGCGATGCCTGGCGCGATTCTTCCTTGGTCGAGTCGTCGAGAATGACAACTTCTTTATTGGGATAATCTACATTACTAAGGGCCGCCACTGTTTCTTCGAGGACTTCGGCAGGCTCGTTGAAAGTCGCTATAACGCAAGCGACTTTGGGCAAGCCCTGTGGCGAAAAAGCACGTCGCTTAACTTCGCTATAGCCCCAGGACGATTTAATCATGGAATTGGCATAGCCCAGGCCATGCATCATGATAAACCAGAGACCGATAATCAGGAAAATGGAAGCGATGCGGTCTACAAATCCATAGCCGGGCGCAAAAGCAGCCAGCACCATAAAAATGGAATAGACGGCCATCGCAAAAACCGACATCCAGGTAAAAGCCAGGACGCGGCGCTGGGTGGGCGTAACGGGACGGCGATCTGGCTCACGGGGGGTAGTGCCAGTGCCGCGCCCGGCTTCGCGGGGGCGGGTGCCCTCACTGGCCGCCGATACTCGTTCAGCCACCGTCGGGGAGTTAGGATCAATTCGCTCGGCGGGTTGACCCTGCGCATTTACAACTTCAGGTGCCCTGGTTTCGCCTGCTGGTCTTTCGTCCGGCGGCGTATTTTCTTCGCGTTGAAATTGGGGAAGCATAATGGCTTCACTCCTTCCTTCTATAGATTCCATCCAATCGGACGGTATTGTGGTGCGATAGTGTCACGAAACGTCCTAAGACATCTTCAGACAAGGCTGCTGCAAGGAAAGAATTCACAGAGATGGGATTCAATTGAGGCAACTGAGGCCAAATACAACAGGTTAATATCCCTGTAAAAACGCCGCTGTTAAGTGAGAAACGGCGGCTAAAAGCCATAGCAAAAAACAGGCCAAAACTTTGAAGAGAGCTATTATAGGCTCTCATACCCTCCTCTTGACCCCATTTTAACTAAAATAACGCTACAATAGTACCCGTTAACATCACTCCATCGCTAAACCAGCTAATTTCTTTTATGACTCCCTCCTCTACCTTTACAATCCTACCCGGTTTAGATGTGCTGCGCGCAGGCCAGGCAGCCGAGACGCTCAATCTACTGTGCGCGCAACGTGTTGGCCTCTTGACAAATCATACCGGGCGTACCATAGATGGCCTCCCCACTTTAGAGGCCCTGCGTGCTTTGGGCATCCAAGTCTGTGCGCTATTTGCCCCGGAACATGGGCCAACTGGCACCCGCGAAGGGAATATTGAATCGGGCCACACCGAGGACGGCCTGCCCATTTATTCCCTTTATGGCGAAACCCACCGCCCCACCACTGCCATGCTGGAAGGTTTAGACGCCATCATCTATGATATACAGGACGTTGGCGCGCGCTTCTATACCTACAGCACCACTTTGGCTTTGGTAATGGAAGAGTGTGCGCGTCATGGGGTAGCTGTGGTGGTGCTGGATCGCCCCAATCCCATCGGCGGCGAAACTGTTGAAGGCCCAGGTATCCACGATGAATGCCGTTCCTTCGTCGGTCACATGGACGTTCCGGTGCGGCACGGGATGACGTTGGGCGAACTGGCTCGTTTGCACCAAGCTGATGCCCAGCTTGATCTGAATCTTACCATTGTGCCAGTAGCCAACTGGAAACGCTCCATACACTGGCCAGACACCAGTTTAAACTGGATCGCCCCCTCCCCGAACCTGCCCGACTACATTTCAGCGGCCTGGTATCCCGGTCTATGCCTGTTAGAATTCTCCGGCGTCGCTGTTGGGCGCGGCACGGCAGCACCGTTTCAGATAATCGGTGCCCCTTGGTTCAAGCCTGACCGTGTCCTTGATGCCATGCAGCCGTGGCTCGCCAATCTTGGGATTACCGGGGAAGCCATCGAGTTCGTCCCGACAAGAGCTAGTTATGAAAGTGACCGCTGCCGAGGCATTCGCTTCCGCATGACAGCAGGCTCCGCCAACACACCACACACCATTGTCCCATTGGGTCTCTGCTTGCTCGCCACCTTGCACCAAGTGCATCCAGTGGAATTCACCACTGAGAAATTAGAACGCTCGCGTCGCTTAGTCGGTTCGCCCCCTGTCCTGGAAGCTTTATTAGCCAATGACATCCCTGGCGCACAACACCTGGCACAAGATGATGCGGACGCATTTCAAGCAAGAAGAGAAGAGTTTTTGCTATATTAACCCTCACCCTGGCCTTTGGCTACCCCTCTGCCACTGCGTAGGCGAGGGGTGCAGGAGCTATTACTCGCTTGTTGAACACTAAATAACCGCAGAGACGCAGAGAACGCAAAGATTTACTTTTCTCTGTGCTCTCTGCGTCTCTGCGGTTCATCCATCTCACCAATCAGTGTTAGTTTGTGTTCCCCTCGCCTACGCAGTGGCAGAGGGGTAGCCAAAGGCCAGGGTGAGGGCTAATACAGCAAAAGAGTCACAGTATTCCCAGCTTGGTAAAATCAAAAAGGACGGCTCCATACTCACATGGAGCCGTCCTTTTTCGTTAGAGGCTTAACCTGCCGCTAACCTTAGCCAACGTGCAGTAATTCGACATCGAAGATTAAAGTGGCGTTGGGCGGGATAGAGCCATCGGGCGTTCCGCCGGGGCCATAGCCTAATGAGGACGGGATCGTCAAGCGACGCTTGCCGCCGACTTTCATCCCGGCCACGCCTTGATCCCAGCCCTTAATAACCTGCCCGGCACCAAGCATGAACTGAAAGGGTTGCCCCCGCTTATAGGACTCATCGAAGATTTTGCCATTGGTGAGTTTGCCGCGATAATGCACTGTCACCTGTTGTCCGGCTTTTGCCACCGGGCCACTGCCAACGCGCATATCTTCAACAACCAGCCCCCCCGGTAAAGTCCGCTTCTTTGAAGTGGTCGTTTTCTTCGTGACGGTTTTCTTGGTGACGGTTTTCTTGGTAGTTTTCGTGACGGTCTTGGCGGTTGCTGTGCTCGGATTCATCGTCACAGTGGCCAATGCACCCAATAATCCCAGGGCACCAACTACAGCTTTTTTAGAATTCTGCATTCGATTTAACTATCTCCTCTAAAGTAGTGTGAAACTTAGTCTACTGTTTATAACGCAAGAGGGAAGCTTATCTCACGCGGCCAAAGCGATTGGCGCACTGAAAAATTGGCGGCGATATTAACTGCTCTTGTGTCAACGGCTGCTCAGATTGAATCTCAAACGTATAGATGTCGCCCGGCTGAATGGTCACTAACTGGTCATCAATGGTAGCAGCAACATCAAGGCGATCTACAAAAACGGCCACATCCCGCAACAAACTGTGAGCGGTGATAGTGAGGTAGTGAGTGGCACCCTCTGATTTCAATGCGGCATCAAAAGATGGTGCGGGATAATTTAAATCCTTATCCCGCGCGAAGAACCAGAGTGCAGTGGCTGGTTGCTGATTACCCTCGACTGCACGCAAATACTCGCGGGTTCTATCGCTCGCTTCGGCTAACTCCTGGGGCAAAGTCAGAACAGCCTGGCAACTACGCGGCGCAATTTCGATAGAGACAGCATGACTCCCTAACACCTGTCCCTCAAAAGTCACTCGTTCAACTTTAAGATTTTCCCGCCATGCCTCATCTGTATCGTTGATGGCATAAAGTGTTAAATGGCTGTTCTCGGCATTGCCCTTATCTGGTTGGAAGGTCAGCAGGCGGTCTGCATAGAACTGGCGGGTGGCATACCAGAGCGGCTTAAGACGAGCATCGCCATCTATCGCGGCCCAACTGGTGACGGGCCAACAATCGTTGATTTGCCAGTACAGCGTGCCCCAACACACGGGCTGCCTTGAACGGAACCACTCCACACCCGTTATCATGGCCCGCGCCTGATTCAATTGGGTCAGATAAAGCCAATCATCAAAATCCGCTGGAATTTCAAAATGCTCCGCGAGGCGGTTATTCAGCTTATCATTGCCGCCAATCGCCTTCTGGTGATGCAACATGGCCGGAGAATCGGGAGTTAATTGGTCGGCAGGAATGGCACGCTGTAATGTGGGCCAGGTGGGGGGAGCCTGGTGTCCGAACTCACTGACAAAGCGCGGCGTATAGTCGCGGTAAATGGTGTAATCGTCTGTGTTCCAGGCATCCCACACATGCTTGTTGCCGTGCCCATCGTCTAAAGGAGGAATCTCCATTGAGCCGGAATAAGGGCTGCCTGGCCAATAGGGACGAGAGGGGTCAAGTTCAGCCACTAATTTGGGGAATAATTCGAGATAAAACCCTAAGCCCCAGGAGCGATTTTCTAACTTCTCCTGCCAACCCCAATCGAAATAACCCCAGATATTTTCGTTATTGCCATTCCACAACACTAAGCTGGGATGCTTGCTCAAACGGGTAATATTATGGCGGGCTTCCGCTTCCACTAATTTATCAAAGGGCGACTCTTCAGGGTAAGCGGCACAGGCAAAGAGAAAATCCTGCCAGACGAGGACACCCAGTTCATCGCATAAACGATAGAAAGTCTCGCTCTCATAGAGTCCGCCGCCCCACACGCGCAGCATATTCATGTTGGCGGCGATAGACTGCTCAATGCGCTGGCGATAGCGGGCTTCATCTATGCGGTGCGGGAAGCAATCATCGGGAATCCAGTTGGCCCCTTTACAAAAAATGGGCTTGCCATTGACTTCGATAATGAACTGCGAGCCAATCTCATCCGCGTCTGTATTCAGCCGCACTGTCCGCAAACCAATACGCGCCGACCATTCATCCAGAGTTTCACCAGCATCCGGTGCGGCTTGCAAACTTACTGCTATGTCATAGAGCGGCTGCTCGCCATAGCCACGCGGCCACCATAATTGCGGCTTATCTACTTCTAATGGAACAGTCGTCGCTTTGCCGCTAACAGCCAAATTTTGCTGTACCTTTTCACCATTTGGCGCAGTCAACATAACCTGAAGGTTCAGTGCATCCTGCGCGCTCCCTGGCTGAGCCAGTTCCAGGTCAACCAAGACTTCAACTTTGGCACTATTGGCATCCGCGCTTTGCACCAAGGGACGCACGGCAGCGATACGTGCCCTGTTCCACGCTTGCAAGTAGATGGGCTGCCAAATACCGGCGGTGATAAGAATTGGCCCCCAGTCCCAGCCAAAGTTACACGCCATTTTGCGGATAAAGTTGAAGGGTTGCGGATAAGCGCAAGGCCGATTACCCAGTTTCTCCTGCATAGCCTGAGCATAATGCCATGCGGAGGCAAAAGTAATGCTTAACGTGTTACCCTGTGGGCGCAGTAATGCCTTAATATTAAAGCGGTGTGGATGATGCATGTTCGCTGTTTCACCCACCCGTTGGCCATTAAGCTCTACGGTGGCAATGGTATCAAGTCCCTCACAAACCAGGTCAACTCGCTCTTGCTCCTGCCAGTTAGCAGGCGCATCGAAAGTGCATTGATAGCGCCAGTCGGTGCGCCCAATCCACTGTACTTTCTCTTCGTTACGGTCAAGATAAGGGTCTTCAATCAGTCCAGCCGCTAATAAGTCTGTATGCACACACCCCGGCACCGTCGCCGGAATGTCACGATCACGAACCGTTTCAGGCACTTCATCAAAATTGCTCACTGCCCGAAGAGTCCAATTAGTAGGAAGGGGATAATTATTCATCGCGTGGCAGTGTAAAGAATCACTGCGTCGGATGCAATCATAAATGCAGCAGCCCACCGCTAAAGCAGTGGGCTGAACTTAGAAGCCCGGTGAACCGGGCTGTGGCAAGGCTTATTGGGAATAGGTCTTAGCCCCGTTCAGGGGGCTTCTATTTTTGATCAGCCCACTGCTTTAGCGGTGGGCATAAGGTTAGCTATTCCTTAAATTTATAGCCAACGCCGCGCACGGTGAGGATGTGCTGAGGTTGTGAGGGATTAGGTTCTAATTTTTCGCGGAGCCAGCGGATGTGGACATCCAGGGTGCGCTCGTCACCAAAGAAATCGTCGCCCCAGACGCGCTCTAAAAGCTTTTCGCGCGGCACGGCCTGGCCCGATTGGGTGAGGAGGACGCGCAGGAGTTCAAACTCTTTGAGTGATAACTTGACTTCGCGCAAATTACCATTATCCGCTTGCACGCTCACTTCATGGCGGGCAACATCAAGTTGCACATTGCCCACTTGCAGGCTGCCGTCTTCCTCCTGGCTCGTGTCCTCCACAGCCCGGCGCAGCAGGGCACGCACGCGCGCGACGAATTCGCGCATACTAAAGGGCTTAATCAGGTAATCATCCGCGCCCATTTCCAGGCCGATCACGCGGTCAGATTCTTCGCCACGCGCGGTCAGCATAAGAATGGCCGGAAAGTTATTGGCTTTAAGGGAGTTGGCGGAGAGTCGGTAGTCGGGGTCGTGACGCAAAACACGGCAAACTTCCCAACCGGAAAGCTTGGGCAGCATTAAATCTAAGATAACAAGTTGGGGTTTAGCAGCCTTGACCTGGGCCAGGGCAGTTTCGCCATCATAGGCGGTCAGGGTTTCAAACCCAGCTTTCTGAAGGTTATACTCGATGGTCTCAACGAGCATCCGCTCGTCATCTACTATTAAAATCTTGGGATTCATTTATCCAAGTCTAACCCGCAGAAGATTAAATTTAGGTTAAGACATGGCGGTGTAAGTCTCATCCCAAGATGGTTATTGGACTTTAACTGCTACGATAAAGACACTGCTAAAGCTATTGATTGAGGTGCATTTTGCTCGCGCCGACCCTCTTGTATGGCCTGAACTTCGCTCTGCACCCGCAGCAAAGCTTCCACCACGCCAGGGTCGAATTGTTGGTTGCTTTCCCGATGGATTTCAGCCATCGCTTCATCAATGGGCCAGGCTCTTTTATAAAGCCGCTCGTGCGTCAGGGCATCAAACACATCATCTCAAAATTCGGCAGACTGGGCTGAACACTATCCTGGGCTAAACGCCCTAAAACTTCTCTTTGCGATTTTTCACATCCACGAGAGCAAGTCATTTCAGCTTACTGGACGAATCTCGCCCCATCTCCGCTATAAAGGCCGCTTGGTTCACGGGTTTAAGCACATCTGGCAAATCGATGGTGTCCGTTGTTTCCAGTTCAGCAATCTGGAGTAATTGATTGACGAGGCTTAGCAATTTATGACCAGCGAGCATAATATGACCTACATTCTGATGTTGTTTTGCATTCAGACTATCCATCTCCAATAATTGCCCAAACCCTAATATGGCATTGAGTGGGGTGCGCAACTCATGGCTCATGCGCGAGTAGAATTCATTCTTCGCCTGGCTAGCTTTTTCGACTTCTGTTTTAGCTCGTTGCAGTGACTCTTCCACTTGCTGCCGCGCGACGATCTCGGCTCTTAACTCTTCATTGATGCGAGCCAGTTCAGCCGTGCGCTCCTGGACACGCAACTCTAATTCATTGTGTGCCTGCTGTAAGGCTTGCAACACCTCAGCACGTTGAATCGCATACTTAATGGAACGCACCAGCACATTGCAATCGGCTTGGCCTTTGATGAGGTAATCTTGTGCTCCCGACTCCACGGCCTGAAGTGCCAGCTCATGGTCAGAGTTGCCCGTTAATACCACAATAGGCACACAGGCAAACGCCGTATGCAGCCTTGCTACATTCTCCAGGCCATGACCATCTGGTAAGGAGAGGTCTAAAAGCACGACATCTACCTGGTGAGAGGCCAGATGCTCAAGCGCCTGTTGCAGTCTCTCCACATGCGTGATGACAAAGTGGGGCGTCTGGGCATCTGATAACTCTTCCCGCAGCAAAAGCGCATCCGCCGGATTATCCTCCGTCAACAAAACATTGATAGTTTCATTCATGAGCGTCTAATCTCTGTCCAAAATATCGCACAATTTTATCCATTTTACTTGATTGCACCAAGACTGCGCCACCGACTCAATTAATAAAAAAGGGGTGGCACTTGCCAGCGCCACGCCCCTAATTGCAAACCAACCCCGTTGAACACGCACCATTTAAGGGATCAAGACAATTTTGCCGTGTGCGCCCGGCTGCATGACCGCTTCATGCGCCGCTGCTGCTTCTGCCAATGGCAATTCGCGGCTTATAATCGGACGGAGAGTGCCCTGCGCTAATCCAGCACCAATGGCCGCATGAATCGCCGCCAGTTCGGTCGGGGGCACATTAGGTAACGTCATGCCAAGAATGGTGGCATCACGGGCCATCGCGTCACGGGGATTAATCTCCACTTTGCCCCGGCTGCCAACCACCACGACACGGCCACCTTTAGCTAATACGGTCAAGTCACGCCCCAGATTCACGTTGGCTAGCATCTCGATAATGACATCTACACCCCGCGCACAATTTATTGCCAGCAATTCCTGCAAATAATCGGGGTCGTGATGATTAAGCGCATAATGTGCCCCTTGCTCCGTGATGAGTTGCAGCCCTTCGGAGGTGCCAGCGGTGCCAATGACGGTTAAGCCAGCCGCTCGCGCCAGTTGCACCGCTGCAATGCCAACGCCGCCACTAGCCCCATGCACCAGGACGGTTTCACCAGAAACAGCGCGTGCCCGCTGAAATAAAGCGCGGTAAGCAGTGGCATAAGGCGTATTAACGCCCGCACCCTGCTGGAAAGAGACCCCTTCTGGCAGCGGATGCACCTGGCTTTCGTCACAAAGCACCAACTCCGCATAAGCACCGGTGGAAGTTCCAGCGATATAGACACGTTCCCCTACCTTGACCGCCTTAACGCCATCTCCAATAGTCTCCACGGTTCCAGCGGCATCACTGCCAGGGGTATAGGGCAAAGCAGGTTTCATGGCATAGGTGCCGCTGCGGATATAAGTCTCTACGGGGTTAACTCCTATCGCGTGCAAGCGCACCACCACCTGCCCGGCCCCCGGCTGCGGATCGGGCACCTCTTCCAGTTGCATGACTTCCGGGCCGCCAAACTCGTGAACTCGAATTGCTTTCATAACATCACCTTTTACCTATAAAGCCGGGGCTATAAAAGCCCCGGCAGGAAGGCCGTTGGCCGAGCGTCCTTTGGACGCCACAAGGATTAAAGTTGTAATCAGTGTGCCGTCCGGGAGGACGGTTGGCTTTAGCCTCCCTGCCGGGGCTTTATAGCCCCGGAGCACCATCTCAGCCTCGACTTTTAACCCCGTCCTGTCCAATCGGGTTTGGCGACTGCGTGCCAGCGATTACGGATTTGTTGCTGCTCTTCTGTACTAAGGGGGCCGCCCTGCAACAATGCCGCATTTTGCTGCCAACGCTCAGGGTTCTTAGTGCCGACAATAGCGGTGCAGACGGCGGGCTGACTCAGCGTAAAGCGCAAAGCTGTGCTCACAGCCTGCTCTTTATCACCCTGCAAGAAGGGGTAGCCCAGTTCCTGGAGCCGCTCCCAGTAGGGGCGGGCATAATCGTTATCCGGTGGCTGTTTACCGTTGCGCCAAGCGACATTGGCGATGGGACGCTTGGCAATAACGCCCATGTTCTTCTCTTTGGCTCTGGGCAGGGTTAATTCAATCGGTTCCTGATCGGCAATGTTGATGGAAGTTTGCAACGTATCAAAGGCACCGCACTCCACGGCATAGAGAGCAGCGTTACTATCACCACTATAACCGATAAAGCGCGTTTTACCTGCGTCCCGCGCCCGTTGCAACACGGCAATCACGTCGCCCTGACGCAACAAATCCTCACTGCACGAATGCAGTTGCACCAGGTCAACATGATCCACCTTCAAGCGTTGCAGGCTACGGTCAATGCTTTGCTCCAAGAGTCGCACGTCCCAATCCGGTAAATCAAAACCGGAAGCATGGCCGCACTTGGTAAACAGATAAAACTCGTTGCGCCGCTTGGAAACCGCATTGCCAATCAATTCTTCACTCGCGTCATAGCACTCGGCGGTATCAATAATATTAAGACCAGCATCCAGGGCACTACCTAAAAGTCGCTCAACTGTTTCCTGCGAAGCCCCTTCATAGCCAATTTCCGCGCCGCCAAAACCCAGCACGCTCACTTCCATGCCGGTCTTCCCTAACATTCGCTTTTCCATACGTCTCCTTAGCATTTAGCCGCAAAGAGGCACAAAAGACACAAGAAAATAAGCTGGGATAGATATTAGTCACAGTCCTAAGAAGTAAGAGCTTGTCATGCTTCGCGCAGCGAAGAATCTACTTCCAGTGTTCATAGGACAAGAGTCTGACTACGGCCCTATAGCCGCGCTTAATAGATTCTTCGCTGCGCGAAGCATGACGGGCGCTGCTTTACACCCCTGCTAGGAATACCTACTCCCACTATTTTCTTGTGTCTTTTGCGCCTCTTTGCGGCTATTCTAATTTTATTTTTGTAATGCTTTACGCACTAACTCTGGCACTTGATTGGGCAAATCAGCGACCGTCACACCGGCGGCATTGAGAGCTTCGATTTTGGCTTGAGCCGTGCCCGCCGAGCCACTCACAATAGCCCCCGCATGGCCCATACGCTTGCCGGGCGGGGCTGTTTTACCGGCGATAAAGCCAACTACTGGCGTCTTCATCGTCTTGATAAATTCAGCGGCTTTTTCTTCATCGTTGCCACCGATTTCACCGCTCATTACCACCGCATGCGTCGCCGGGTCTTCCTCAAACCAGCCTAATACATCCACAAAGGAAGAGCCGATGATGGGATCGCCGCCAATGCCGACACAGGTAGATTGACCCATGCCAGCACGGGTCAATTCGTCCACAATCTCATAGGTGAGAGTGCCGGAGCGTGAGACGATACCAATGTTGCCGGGGCTAAAAATATCGCCTGGCATAATGCCGATTTTGCATTCCCCTGGGGTAATCAGCCCCGGACAGTTGGGGCCTACCATCCACCCGCTCCGCTCCTGAAGAAAGCGATAGCACTTCATCATGTCCTGAATGGGAATACCTTCTGTGATACACACAATGCCCTGAATGCCAGCATCCACCGCTTCAAAAATAGCATCGGCTCCAAAGGGCGGCGGCACAAAAATGACGCTGGTATCGGCTCCCGTCATGGCGACCGCTTCTTTAACCGTGTTAAACACTGGCACTGTATCATCATTCTGCTCGATAAACTGCCCGCCTTTACCCGGAGTCACCCCAGCCACGACGTTGGTGCCATAATCTAACATCGCCCGCGTGTGAAACTCGCCTTCGCGTCCAGTGACGCCTTGCACCAGAACTTTGGTGTCTTTGTTGATGAGAATACTCATACGTTTTAATTTCTCCGCTTCGTAGAAGTGCCCAGCTTGCGGCCAGTTACGGCGCATCCAACCCGTTACGGCGCATCTTTGCGCGCTGCACTCAAAACTTTTAAGTTCTCCCGCTCGTAATGATTAAAATCCGCCTCGGCCTGCTGTTGCGTGCGCCCCGGCACCGGTCTATACCACTTAAATTGCAAAAACTGCTTGCGAATATCCATGTCTTTGAAAACCAGGCCATGCCGCGCATACATTTCGTTGATGGCGTAACGCACCTGATCGGATGTCCAGGCCGCCACTTCAGAGCGGCGGATTAATCGAGTATGGGTTTCCGGGAAATGCTCGCCCGGATATGCCCTGGCCGCTTCATGCACTGTCCTCTTACCCGCACTATGAGAGCTACTCAATACCCGTAGATTCTCTCGCTCATAATGATTGAAGTGCGCTTCGACTTGCTTTTGAATGAGACCAGGAATCGGCTTATACCACCCATACTGCAAGAACTGTTTGCGCAGGGCTAAATCCTTAAAAACAAAGCCGTGTCGCGCGTACATTTCATTCACCGCATAGCGCACTTGAGCCGGTGACCAATCGGCCACTTCATCCCACGACAAGGCACGTAAGCGGGTTTGGGGATAATGTTCTCCAGCCCAACCTTCGTGACGCGCAAGCTGCGCCTGGCCAGAAGGTGCCAACCAAAGAACTGGCCCCAGTAATAGAGTGAGCACAACCAACCGCTTATAAGACTTTTTCATTGCTTGACCTGTAACTTACTCTTGTTCATACCCGCCGCTAAAGCAGCGGGACTCCCAGTTAAATTAAGCTGCCTGACCTGCATTATTCACCAGGCCCACAATCTTCTGCGCGCCTTCTTGCATGGTGGCCGCCGGGGTGAGAGCACTGCCTTCGAGTAGTTTCAAGCCTTCCGCCGCACGGGTGCCGGTCAAGCGTACCACAATGGGCACTTTAATATCCATTGTGCTCATGGCGTCCAACATACCCTTCGCCACTTCATCGCCGCGTGTAATGCCACCAAAGATATTGAAGAAGATACCCTTTACGTTTTTATCCAACAATACGGTATCAATGGCGGTGCGTACCACTTCGGCTTTCGCGCCGCCACCGATGTCGAGGAAGTTGGCGGGGCGACCACCTTCGCGCTGCACCACGTCCAGCGTCGTCATCACTAAGCCCGCGCCATTGCCGATAATGCCAATGTCACCTTCTAAGCGTACATAAGTAAGGCCACGCTTGTGGGCTTCGGCTTCGATAGGGTCTTCTTCCTGTGCTTCCTGATACTGCGCCAGGTCTTTGTGGCGGAAGAGCGCGTTGTCGTCAATATTAATCTTGGCGTCAGCAGCAATCAGAGTTCCCTCACCGGTTAAAACGAGAGGGTTGATTTCCGCGAGCGAGCAATCATAATCCACATAGACTTTATAAAGTGCTTTCAAAAATGGGCCAATGCCTTTGGTGGCAGCAGCAGGCAGCTTGGCATCATAAGCCAACTGGCGGATTTGAAAGTCTTGCAAGCCCAGCGCAGGATCGAGGTGCAAACGCGCGATTTTTTCGGGCGTGCTGGCGGCGACTTCTTCAATATCAATGCCACCAGCAGCCGAGACCATCACAATATTACGCCGTGCCGCCCGGTCGGTGGTAATGCCAATATAATATTCCTCTTTAATATCAGCCGCCGCTTCAACCAGGACTTGCTCGACTTTTAGCCCTTTGATGTCCATGCCGATAATCTGCTCGGCTGCCGCCCGCGCTTCTTCAGGTGTTTTTCCCAACTTGATGCCGCCCGCTTTACCTCTCCCACCAACATGCACCTGCGCCTTGACCACGACGGGCTTGCCGATTTCCCCCGCTATCTGCGCCACTTCATCGGGCGTTGTCGCCACGCGCCCTGGTGGAATTGGCACCCCATACTTCGCAAAAATTTCCTTCGCCTGATACTCGTGAATTTTCATTGCTTTTCCTTATATTGAACTCACCACAAAGACACAAAGGGCACTAAGAGGTGAGGATAGAAGATGGAGAGTCAAGGATCGCAACGACATCTTGCTTATTATCGCTCCTTTATCTCCCATTCTCTATCCTCCATTCTCTTCTTCTCTTTGTGCCCTTTGTGTCTTTGTGGTGAATCATCTATCCAGAACTTAAACGTCGCATTTCGAGGCCGACGCGCACAGAGTCTTCAATAAATTTGGTAATCTCCGCTTCTTCGGCTAAGATGGCTATCTGCTCGTCGAGGCTATCTAACACGCCATTCAATTTACGACGTTCGGCTTCATCTACAGTGTCTATTTCGCGCAGGATAAGCTCGCGCCGGTGTTGCAGGGCCGCTTGCATCTGGCGCAACTCAGCGGCGCGGGAGTCTTCGCCCAGCGCATCGGCCAGAGCCGTCTCTAACTCTTCATCTTCCGGGGGAGCATCTTCTGCTTCGACCTCTTTATCCTCGTGTATCTCGTCGCTCATAGCTACCTCAACGTCTTAACTTTATTAGGCAGGGCAAAACCAGTATAACGACGGAATTCATCTGCTGCCGCAGACTGCAACGATGCACAAGCGCAAACTGTAGGCAGTCGTGGTTCAATGACTGGTTAAGTGGCTTGATCTCACGTACGCTTGTAAATAACCATCTTGCCATCGCTGGTCACATCCAACTCCGTCGTGGTCACTTTTGCCTGGAATTTGGTAGTAATACCGTTGACTGTCCATTCCAGATTTTCTCCGTCAAACTTATACGTGCCCTGGAGCGTCTGTCCAAGCATAGTGATTTTCGCCGTGCCATCACCGGCAAACTCAGCCTTGATCTCAGTGTCCCCCTGCCCCGTTTCCCATTTGCCAAGAATGAGACCTTGCGGGCTGGCACCGCCGCATCCCGCTAAGCCTAGGGCGACGCTTAGACACGCTACAATAGAGAACCTCTTTTTCATGTTGCTTCCCCTGTCAAGAGCGATTCTATATACTGCGTGCAAGCATCCCACAACCCATTCCCTATCACCTGACGCGCAAGCAGCGGGCCAAGTTAGAGACCTGCCATGAAATCGAATATCTTATCGCCAGAGCTGGGCAGACCTTCATGACCAAAATCAGGATATATGAGCAGGTCTTTCTTCGCTTGAATCTTATTATAGGCAGCGAATTGTGTGGAAGGCGGGCAGACGGTATCCATCAAGCCGACAGGCATCAAAACTTCGGCTTGAATGCACGAAGCTAAGTGCTGATTGTCAATATAGCCCAATTGGGTAAAGACTTCCTGCTCACGCTGGTGCAGCGGGTCAAAGCTGCGAAAATAGGAGCGTAACTCTTCATAAGCGGCCACATCCAAATCCATTTCCCACACGCGTTGATAGTCACAGAGAAACGGAAAAACTGGAGCGGCCTTTTTAATACGGGGTTCGAGCGCAGCACAGGCGAGAGTTAGGCCGCCACCCTGGGAGCCGCCCGTCGCCCCGACTCGCTCGGCATCCACTTCGGGCAGGTTCATCACGATATTGGCAAGTTGCGCGCAATCGAGAAACACCTGGCGATAATAAAGCTTTTCCGGTTCCCCGTTGAGCGCATTATCGAGTCCTCGAATAATATGGCCGCGCAATGTATTGCCCGTCACGCCACCGACATCTTCCGAGAGACCACCCTGCCCGCGACAATCAAGAGCCGCGACACAAAAGCCCTGCCCCACATAATTGAGCTTGTCGTTCCAGTCTCCACTGTTCCCAGAATAACCGTGAAACATCACCACTGCGGGATGCTTTTGATTGGAATTTTTGGGGCGTAGATATTTAGCATGGACACGCGCCCCGCCTACACCTGTGAAATACAGATGAAAGCATTCGGCAAAAGGGGCATGGAGTTGGTGCGGCACCAATTCCACATTGGCATTCAGGCTCCGCATTTCAGAGAGAGCTTTGTCCCAGTAGGCATCGAAGTCAGCAGGACGAGGATTACGCCCCTCATATTTGTGCAGTTCTGGCAGCGGCATGTCAACAATTGGCATCTTTCTTCCTTAACACTAATATAGATATGTCACATAGCTTCACTTATCCGCTGGTTGTCAAACGCGGCGTGGCTTAACGATGAGGTCACGCATCACGACCACCACTTCGCGTGAGGTGCCCCAGACGCGGTGGAACAGGCTGGCGTTACGCGCCGGAGACGGATAGACGGTCAGCCCTAACATTTTGAAGTCGCGCTGGGCACGCCACATATGATAAGGGTCGCTGACTAAGATGATGCTCTGCCACCCATGCGCCTTGCAGATATGCGTGGCATTGGAAGCATTCTCCCAGGTGCTGGTGGACTGATCCTCCAACACCAGATCGCTTTCTGGCACTCCCTGCTGCATGGCTAACTGTGCGGCGACCTGGGCCTCGGCAGGCGGATTAATGCCAATGCCTCCGGTGCAGATGATTTTATGGGCTAAACCCTGCTGATACAGCTCCACCGCGTGCAAAGTGCGGCGACGCAGCGCATCACCGGGCACTCCATGCTCTTTCACATGAGCGCCGAGAATGACAATGGCGTGAGCTGGTTGTGGATGATCGTGCTGTCCGTAACCGTCGAGATAGCCCCCTACACCACAGAAGCCAGCCAGCACCAGCAGTAGCCCGCCCCCAACGAAGCGTGCCCGTCGTTGTGTCACAGTGAGCTTACGCGGAGACGCAGTGCGCCTGGCGCTTGGTGATTTCAGTTGCGGTTGCTGCTCGTTACTTGGCACCTCAAGACTTCCTTAAAACTCCAGCCCACTATGCGCCACTTTGAAGGGATCAACTGGCTCCCATCCAATCCGCATCTCCCAGTGCAGGTGCGGGCCAGTCACAAAGCCTGTCGCTCCAACCCGACCAATGAGTTGACCCCGTGCTACGCTCTGCCCCACTTGCACCAATCGTTGTGAGAGATGCATGTAAATCGAGAAGACATTGCAGCCATGATCTACTACGATGCAGTTGCCGCGCAACGTCGGCAAATACTGCGATAACACCACCCGCCCATTATTGGTGGCCATCACGGGTGTCCCCGTAGAAGCTTTAATATCCGCGCCATTATGTTGCCCCCACCACTTGCCATTGACATAACGCTTGCGCCCGTAACTCGATGTGGAGCGGCCTGGCGTTGGCACCAGCCAACTGCCACGCCACAGGGGTGCCGGATAAGAGTTCTTCATGGTGCTTTGCACTAAGAGCTTTTCCTGGTGCAGCGCGTCCTTCTGCGACATTTTGCTGGCCGTCGAGCTTTGCATAGAAACGTATTGGGTGGGAAAGTCGCGGCTGCGGGCGTGCATGGTAGTAGACACCACCTGTTCGGCATCTTGCCCGTTGCGCGCCACCTGAACCCGCGCCCGCAATGGGTAGTTGCCCCCGGTGCGATCAAAGGGAAAGCCCAGATAAGCCCGCACGGTGCCATCCCGCCGGGAGTAGAACTTCACATTCGGTGTATCAAAAGCCGCCATGCCAATCGCTTTAATCTTTTCGCCAGCAGCAGGGTAAATCGTGAGGGTGAGTACATCTCCCGGTTGGGGTGATGCCGGGGCGACGCGCAGCGTGGCCGCCTGACAGAACGACTTATATTGAGTGACCAACAGACATGCACCTAAAAAGTAAAAAACAGGGGTGTTAGATAAATTGAATAAGGAACGTCGTTTCATGAGACCTTGTGGTTCGCTTTCTGTAAAGTAATTCCATAAGACCCGGCGGTTGAAACCGCGTCTCCTGGCGTGCCGCCGACCGTCCCCTCCGGGGACGGAAAGAAGTTTATGAATGTGCCGTCCGCGCAGGCGGACGGTCGGCCAGGGGCCCTGAGCCGTGACTTTAGTCGCCGGGATATATTACATTTCCATAGCAAACTTTACAATGCTTCACGGGATGTAGCCAGATTGTGGTGCAGTGCATTTCCCAGATTGCCGAAAATCTCAATTTCATTTCGTTCCACCCTTTGCACGGTTTGGTAATTCGGACGATACCCCGTCGGCTCCAGGTTAAAGCAAGCGAAGGTGCCAGTGACATTGGCCGCACGACGTGACAGATAGCAAATGAGTAATGGCTGCTCATAATTATGGCAGCTTAATAAGCGAATGGCCTTGAACAATTGGGCCAGGGAAACTTTGAAAAAAGGTGGATCGCAGATGATAAGATCGAATGCTTCACCCAACCATGCAGGGCGATAAATATCATAATGCCGGAAGCTTTTCAAATGCACGAATCTCTCATCTATATCCAGGGTTGTAACTGGCACCCTGCGCTGTTCAAGCTCTTGGCCCAGCAACGGCGTGCATAAGCAGCAGGGGCGGGAGAACTGCTCTACAAAACCCGCCAGGTGTTGCAGTGTTGGCGGGTCAAAGAAATACTGCTCGTTTTCGTGTTTCTCGTACATGATGGTGTAGGGTTTATATGGCCCTCACCCCCTTCCCCTCTCCCAATACTGGTAGAGGGGTGCCCCGTAGAATGACTATCTCGTTTAAACGAGATAGCATTTTACGCTATGAGCCGTGTTATCCTGTGACCTCCCCTCTCCTGTTATCGGGAGAGGGCGGGGGTGAGGTCTATAAAAGCCCCGGCATCTGTTATAACACACTATTAGGCAAGTTATGTTACCTTCATAATTGCAATGGCATTAGAATTCCCCGGTCATCCCATGCGCCTGGTGCAGCGGTCGGTGAAGTTGCATCTGATAGGACGCCTGCGTCGCCTTATGCTGCGGGGCGGGGCGGCGTTGCGCACCTGGGCGTCTCTTGAAGATAATCCTTTTTTGCAACGGGCGTTGCGCGTCGAAGCCCGCAAATACAAGCCGCTACTGACTGTGTTAGCGGCTGTCATTTTAGCGGGTGCCCTGCTCTATGCAGAATGGCGGCTGTGGGAGTTAGCTAACAACGCTCTGGCCTTCTCTGGAACTCGCCCCCGCTACTGGCGCGGCAGGCCCCGACGCGGCCCCAGCTTGACCAGCCTACCTCATGCCCTCGGCGGTAACTTCGTTAGTTGTGCCGCGATTCTCACTTCGGCTGCCTGTGCTTACGTGGCCATTGTCGCCAGTCGAGCGCGCACCGCCTATCTTTTGCGCCAGGAAGTATTTAAAGGCACCCTCGATCAACTGCAACTACTCCCGATTTTGGAAGAACGCTGGCTGTGGATGATGAACGCGCACCCGACTGCCCTAACCCTGCTGATTGGGGCCGCCGGGCTGCCAGTTTATTGCCTGGCCTTATATACCGGGCAATGGTCGGTGCGTGATGTCTTAGGGCTGGGGCTGGTTTTTCTGATGATTGGCCATGCTCTCCCCACCTGGCAGCCTGCCGTCTGGAAACAAAAGAACCTCAAAGGCCAGCGTCCGAAGTTTGATCTCAAGACGTGGCAGGCCAGCTTAAAGCAGGCGCGCGGCGACCTTGATCCGGGCCTCCAATCTGTGGCAAGCATGACACCCGCGCAGCGATTGGAAATGCAACGGCGCACCCAGCGCATGATGAGTGGACTTTATGAAATCACGCCGGTGGGGGCCACCGCAGCAGGAGACACGGCTAATGCAGGCCCCGTTGATGACACCAATGGCAAACAGCGAGGCAAACCAGCGGCGAAAGCCTCCTTTGGCGGCAGCGGTGCCCAATTCAGCAATGGGTTGAGTTGGTTCCTGAGTTGGATTGCCTTTCAAGCTTTTATCCAGGCGTTCATGGGCAGTTTGTTTGGCGTTGGTCGGATGCCTGGCCCCTTTGGAATCCTGTGGAGCGTCCTGCCCCCGGAAGTCACGCCCCTGATCCCGGCATTTCCCGTGACCTGGCCCTTGATATTGGCACGTCTGATTGTCACCCCGTTGCCGTTCTTCGCTTTTACACTGCCGCCAGTTGTGCTGATTGTGCCCCTCTGGATTGGCTTTTTGCAACAGCGATTCACGGCGCTGGCCGCAAATGTTTCCTCCCTCGAAACATTCTGGACACCACGCCGCGCCCGGAAACGTAGGGCTATCGGGGCCGCGTTGTTTTTGGGTCTTGTGGTCTTCTTTTTCGGCTATGGCTGGGACTTGCTTATCATCAATAGCACCCTGGCCATGTTGCTGCGCCGCGCTCCCCTGTCATCTGATTGGGCCTTGGCCGCACTGTGGACACTGGCTCTTGTGGTGGGCACACTCATAGCCAGTGCCAGCATAGAGGCCGCTTTTAAACGTTTTTATCAGGACGAGATCAGCTTAAATGATGCCCGGCGCACAGCCCTGGCGGGGATGTTGCGCAGTTTCATTTTAGCGATTGGCACCTATTTTCTTTTTTGCTGGATCGGCGGGCTACGCGGCGTGAACGGCGTGTGGGCGGCACGGTTAGCCCCAACTTTGGGCACAGCCGTCGCTTATGCGCTGGCCGATTTTGGCACGAGCTTGCTGCAAGCGGTTGTGCCAGAGCGAACCAGGGAAAGTGTGAGGACACTACGTGCTCTCTGGATTTATGGCCTGCCGCTTCTAACCATCTTACTTATCGTGTGGGATGGTCACCTGAGGTTATCTTTCGGCTTCGAGCAAGCACCCATTGTGTTGCTCTCGCCCTTGGTCACCTTGCTGTCTCTGTTCCGTTTCGAGTTGACGCGGCCTAGCGCCCCGTGGTGGTGGGGGCCACTCGCTCAGGTTGCTATTGGCTCCGTATGTCTGGCCATTGCTTTAGGTTATCAACTCCACACCGCAACAGCTAATGAACTGGCTACGCCGACAGCAACAGAAGCTCACTGGTCAGATGCTTTGACAGCCCCCTTACGTTTACTAAATAAATTCTTGCGCAAAGTCGCTATGGCTCTGCTCAATTGGCTGGGGCAGGTTAACCAAACTCTGCGCGAGTGGAATGAATGGATTGTGCAACGGGGCATCAAATACGACAATGCCGTTTTAACGGCAGAGTTGCGGCGGCGCGTGCAGCGCGAATACTGGTTGCTGCAATGGCCCATGCTGCTCTTATTCGAGGCTGGGGCCTTTCTTTTAATTGCTGACCCTGGCGTGCTGGTGGGACTGACGTGGCAAAACATCTGGACACTCCCCATTAACTACCAAGCCTGGGGCACGGGCGTGGTTATCGGCGTCCTTATCGTGGCTCTGGTGATTGCAGTTTTATCCACCTTCGCGCTGGGCCAGGCGTTTGACCGTGAGCACGCTAATGGCACGCTCTTGTTCCTCTTCTTAACCCCTATGACGGATGCCGCCATTTTACTCGGTAAATTTGTGCCGGGCGTCTTTTATAGCGGGTTACTGCTGAGCACGAGTCTGCCCTGGCTGCTCTTTGGTTGTCTGGCTGGCATGGCGGGAGGTTCGTTAATACCTCTAGGCATAGCCGGTTTGGGCCTCTTCTTTATCCTTGCGAGTTGGCTCTTTGCCGCCTGTTTGCAAACGCTGTGCGCTATCTACGCCAATAAGCCCACTGAAGGCATGGCCGTAGCGATAGTAGCGGGGTTTATGATCGAATCCATCTGCTGGGGGTTAATTGCTGTAGTGCAGATCTGGGTTTTAGACACGACTGGACTGCGCTTTGAAGGTTCTATAATGGTGATGTGGTTCCTGGTTATGAGCCTGGTGCATCTGGCATTAGCTTACGTGGCCTGGAGACTTTCCCTGCAGTTGCTGCGCCGCCAACGCTACGGGGATGTGCTCGCCAAAAGCACTCGCCTGCTGCGCATATTAGCGGATAAGCTGGCGTTTATTCGCCTGCGATCAGGTGGCCGTACTTCTCCGCGACCACACGACGCTTCACTTTAAGCGTTGGTGTCAGTTCTCCATTTTCCACCGTGAAAGCATCTGGTATTAGATTTATTTTGCGGATGCGCTCAAAGTCGGCTAAGTCATCGGTCAAGCTATCCACTTCCTTGCGCAGCAGTTTGGTAATCTGGGGCGTCTTGAGCAACTCCGCATCGTCCCCGGCTTCGATATTTTCTTGCTTGGCATAGCTGCGCACGGCTTCCATTTTCGGCACAATGAGGGCCGAAACCGCTTTTTGCTTATCCCCTAATAAAACTACTTGAGCGATGTAAGGTGAGAGAGCCAGTTTCATTTCAATGGGCGCCGGAGCCACCTTTTTGCCATTGGCTAAAACCAATAAGTCTTTCTTGCGGTCGGTGATTTTCAGGTAGCCATCTTTGAACTCGCCAATGTCGCCCGTGTGAAACCAACCTTCGCTGTCAATGGCCTCTGCTGTGGCTTCCGGCTTGTTCCAGTAGCCTTTCATCACTGAATCGCTACGGGTCAGAATTTCGCCATCCTCAGCAATTTTGACCTCTACCGCTTTCAGTGGCTCACCCACCGTCGCCAGCCGCACCCGGCCAGGACGATTAACGACAATGACAGGAGAAGTCTCGGTAAGACCATACCCCTCTAAAATATTAATCCCTAGTCCCAGAAAGAGCGCCCCTAATTCCGGTGACATCGGCGCACCGCCGGAGACAAAAGCGCGCAGACGCCCACCAAAACGCTCGCGGATTTTGGAGTACACCTTGGCATCATAGACGCGATACTTAATCTGCTCCATCATGCTCAAGGCTGGAGCACCTTCTAAATGCCCCTTGGCAGCCCCGGCTTTCTTGGCCAGTTCTAAAGCATCTAAGTATTTGGTTTGCTGATCAGGTGGCAAAGCGTCCGCCGCACTTAAGAGTTTTTCTCGCATAGATTCATACAGGCGCGGCACGCAAAACATCACAGTCGGTCGGGCCTCGCGCATATTCTTATCTATGGTGAACAGACTCTCGCAGTAAGCGATACCCGCGCCTAGGCGCAAGGGCACGTAATAGCCCGCCACGCGCTCGTACACATGCGCCAGGGGTAGAAAGGATAGAAAAAGCTCATCGTTAGCCGTGCCAAACGCTTCTATCAAAGCTTCACTAATGGCTTCGATATTGAAAGTCAGGTTGCGGTGCGTCAGCATCACCCCTTTGGGTTCCCCCGTGGTGCCAGAAGTGTAGATAATAGTTGCTACATCGTCGGCTGCTGCTGCGGGCCAGGTAGTTTCGTATTCGGTGGGGTTCTGCTCATTCCATTCGACGCCACGACGTTCTAAATCGGCAAAGGAGAGCAAGCAGATGCGCGGTGGCGTTTGATTCGCTTCGTCATCAGTCGCTTCCTCCGCCGGAATTTCATCCATCATCACGATATAGCGCAAGTCCGGCAGGTTATCTTGAATGGCGCTGATTTTTTGCAACTGCGATTTGGTCGAGACAAGCACCAAGGCCGCGCCAGAATCTTTGAGAATATATTGCACCTGACCGGAGGGCAGTGTGGAGAAAAGGGGCACACTGATGATGCCCATCATCTGGCAGGCTAAATCGCCCATGGCCCATTCCGGGCGGCTTTCGGCTAAGATCGCGGCGCGGTCGCCACGTTCCAGGCCCAGGCTCAGCAGCCCGCCAGCCACATCCTTCACCCGCGCCGCAACTTCCCGGTAGGTAGCATAACTATAAGCGTTAGCTGTCTTATCCGATTCCCCTGCCGCACTATGGATAGCGCCAACATTCTGCTTTTGTTGCTTAATTTTCGTGCCCAGACAGGGGCGCTCGGCATAACTATTAAACGAACGCTGTAGCATAGCCGCCAGCGTCACTGCCGGTTTACTCGGATCAAACATTGCCTCGACTCCTTATCTTCTTATCTGGCTTATTTACTGACGTTAAACACTTGTTATGTGGGGTGGCTCTCTGCATAAGCCCTCACCCCCGGCCCCTCTCCCGATAACAGGAGAGGGGAGCGCAAACTCACACTTGCTTGTGAGGCTATTACAAATACCCTACGAGAAGCAGAAGAGTGTGACCTCCCCTCTCCCAAGGTTGGGAGAGGGGCCGGGGGTGAGGGCTACTGCTGCCACAGACCTTTGTCATTCCCGCACTACTGAATCTCTGTTATCCCCTAGCCCGTAATGCAAATTCTACTGTTGCGTTGCCCAACCGTTACAAAGAGTTAACCTACCCGAAATATAAGGATGCTAACCTTAAGAATGCACAAGCAGGAATGAACCATCCTGGCACGATTGCGGTTTGGCATCCATTGTGCGCAGTAATTTGTATTTTCCGTTATCTCTTATGGCAACGGGTTTAGTCAATCTTATCACGTCTGTGCAATCACCATATCAAAATTCAGGATCATACCAGTCGCAGAGCCAAGGCTCATCCCAGCGACAATCGCAAGGCACGGTGAGAGGCGGGACGAACGCGCGCCTCTTCTCGCCACCTGTCAAGCAGGGGCTTTTCGCCAACTACAGAGAAGATAGCTTCTATGACGAAATGTTCGATGAGAAAGGGTGCCCGCGTGCTCATTACCAGGGCGTCTTCGATCAACTGAGCGCGATGTCCGCTGAAGACTTTATGGCCCGGCGACGGCGAGCCGATCTGACTTTTCTCCAGCAGGGCATCACCTTCACAGTTTATGGTGATGGCGCCAGCACGGAAAGGATATTTCCCTTCGACCTCGTGCCGCGCATTATCACTGCCCGTAAATGGACGCGCATCGAGACCGGACTAAAACAGCGCATTCGTGCCCTGAATCTCTTCTTGCACGATGTTTACCACGACCAGAAGATTCTCAAGGATGGCATCATTCCGCTTGATATGGTGCTGGGGTGCGCCGACTATCGGCGCGAAATCTATGGCGTAGACGTACCCAAAGATGTTTATATTCACATCACCGGCACCGACCTCGTGCGTGACCGCAGTGGAGAATTTTATGTTTTAGAAGACAACCTGCGCACTCCTTCGGGCGTTTCTTACGTCCTGGAAAACCGCCAGGTTATGAAACACACATTTCCCATGACCTTCGCGCATTATAATGTGCGCTCAGTGGATACTTACAGCCTTGACCTACGCGAGAGCCTGTGCGCTGTGGCCCCAGAAGGAGTAGAAAACCCCAACATCGTCATTCTGACCCCCGGCATTTATAACTCGGCCTATTTTGAACATGCTTTTCTCGCCAAGCAAATGGGCGTGGAATTGTGCCAGGGGTCAGACCTGATTGTGGACGATGCCAAAGTTTATATGCGCACCACTCAGGGCTTGCGCCGCGTGGATGTGATTTATCGCCGCGTGGATGATGACTACCTCGATCCCCTGACCTTCCGGCCCGATTCTGCATTAGGCGTCACGGGGCTGATTAACTGCTGGAGGGCCGGTAACGTGGCACTGGCGAATGCGGTGGGCACTGGGGTCGCTGACGACAAGGCCATCTACGCCTATACCCCGGCTATCATTAAGTATTACCTCGGCGAAGAACCAATTTTGCCAGTAGTTAAGACTTATCTGACGCATATTGAGAGCGAGCAGAAATTTGTGCTTGAGCACCTGGAGGAATTGGTGGTAAAGCCAACTAACGCATCGGGCGGCTATGGAATGCTGGTTGGCCCCCATTCAACCGCCGCGCAACGCGAAGAGATGAAGCAGCGCATTCTGGCGAACCCACGCTCTTTCATCGCACAACCAACCCTCGCCTTATCGCGGCACCCAACCTTTGTCGAAGACGGCACCGGGGGCCATTTTGAAGGCCGCCATGTAGACCTGAGACCTTACATTATTCATGGCGAGGACATTAAAGTCTTGCCCGGAGGTCTCAGCCGCGTCGCGTTGGTCAAAGATTCCCTGGTCGTCAACTCATCCCAGGGCGGTGGCTCGAAAGATACCTGGGTGCTGAGTCGGGATTTTTAGCGGTAGTCGGTAGTCAGTGGTCGGTAGTCGGTTGGGGCAAAGCCATAGCGTAACTACATTGTTATGGTCTGGTTTCCTCTAACCGACTACCGACAACGGAGACCCTATGTTAAGTCGTGTCGCAGAGTCATTGTTTTGGATGGCGCGTTATTACGAGCGGGCGGAAAATACCGCGCGTTTGATGGATGTCAACATCAATATGATGTTGGATATGGGCGAATATATGCAAGAGGTGGGCAGTAGCGCACCCTATTGGAATCCCATTATTCGCATCACCAGCCCCTTTGACGACTTTCGCGCTCGCTTCCCTAAAACCACCCAGGAATCCGCTATCGAATGGCTGACCTGGTGTGAGGATAATCCAAACTCTATCCTCGTCTGTATTGGTCGCGCCCGTGAAAATGCGCGTGCCATGCGCGATGCCATTTCATCCGAGATGTGGGAGCAGATCAACACTACTTACCTGCAATTGAAGGATACCGACCACTCGCAAATCTGGCGTGAAGGTGCCCACTCTTTTTTCGGGCGCATCCGCATGGCCTCGCAGTTATTTCAGGGCTTGGTCGAAACCACTATGCTGCGCGAAGAAGGCTGGCAGTGGATTCAATTGGGTAAATATCTGGAGCGGGCTGACGCCACCACGCGCCTGGTAGACGTGAAATACCATATCCTTTTGCCGTCATTGGATGAAGTCGGCGGCCCGATAGATAACGTGCAGTGGATTGCAGTGCTCAAATCGTGCAGCGCCTACGAAGCCTACCAGAAGCGTAACGTGGCCCGCATTACGCCTTCGCGGGTCGCGGGTTTCTTGGTCTTAGACCACACTTTCCCGCGCGCTGTGCGCTTTTGTTTCGATCAAATTCGCCTCTCCCTGCGCTCTATTTCCGTTGAGCATGGCTTGTTGGAAGAAAGGTCGCCGGAAATTATCGCCTCGCATGTGCGCCACACGCTCGATCAAACCACCATGACGGGCATTATCCAGTCTGGATTGCACCAAAATATGATCCAGTTGCAGGATTATTGTGGCGAAATCTCCCAAAAAATCACCCAAACCTACTTTCAAGGTGCATTACGGCACGCAGCTTGAGATAATTTTGAGTTGTGAATTTTGAGTGATGAATTTCTAACTGATGAAAATTCAAAACTCAACATTCAAAATTCAGAATTTGCTTTATGCTCATTACCACCTTACACGAAACGACTTTCGAGTATGATAGCCCAATTCGTGGCACGTTTACAGAAGCGCGGCTGTGGCCCGTGAGTGATAACTGGCAAACCTGCCACCAATTCTCTTTAAGTGTTGATCCATTGCGCCCTTTGGCCGAAAGCCGCGACTACTATGGCAATATGGTGCTGAATTTCAATATCATGCCGCCGCACCGCCGGGTGGTGGTCACAGGGCATTCTGTGGTGGAGACGCACCGCAACCCATTCGCGCCGCGCCCGCTGCTGGCGGAGTTTGAGACACGACGAGCACACCTGGATTATCTGGGTTTCGATGGCCCAGTCGAGTGCGTCCCAGAATTGCAGGAGTTAGCTAATACCGTGGGACTAAATCAGGGGATCGTCCAAGCACAGCGGATGAGCCAGAGCCAGACAATGGGCACCATGATGCAGCGCCAGAGCCTGGGCACTGATCTTTTTGAGGCTGTGCAAGCTCTTAATACTCTGATTTATGAGCATTTCACCTATGCGCCGATGAGCACTCATGTACATACCAAAATTTCCGAGGTTTTTACTGGGGGTAAAGGCGTATGCCAGGATTTTGCCCATGTCTTCATCGCTGTGTGCCGCTGGGTGGGTTTGCCCGCCCGCTATGTCAGCGGCTATTTAGTGACGGGCCGCTCGCGCTCGGCAGCAGGCGCATCCGCCTCGCACGCCTGGGCCGAAGTTTTGCTGCCTGGTGATGGTTGGTATGAATTCGATCCCACCAATAACCTTTTAGCCAATGATTATTACATTAAGTTAGCGATGGGCCGCGATTACCGTGATGTGCCACCCACCCGTGGCGTCTATAATGGCCGTGGCATCCAAAGCCACTTGAGCGTGCGGGTGCATACCATCGTCGAGGACGATGATATAGGAGGGACGCGAGAAGAAGGCCGCGTCGCAGCCCATGAATTAGTGGGTTAAGCTACCTCCTGCTAATGGTAGAAGAACTTTAAGCAGGAATAGCAAGAAGGTAAGAAGTTAATTGAGTTAGGACTTACGCAAAAGCTATCACGGCAGAGTGTCATTCCGAGCGAAACGCAGTGCAGTCGAGGAATCTTGAGATGCCTTCTCCCGCTTTCACGCTAAAGATTCCTCGACTTCGTTGCACTCCGCTCGGAATGACACTCTGCGCATAAGTCCTATGAGTTGCAAAATCGTACAGCAAAATAGACCAATTATTTTACCCAATTTTTCAGTTATGAATCCAGAAGCCATGCACCAATTAGAAGTTGACGAGCGGTTTCTTTCGCCCCGTCCGTTACCAGATTATGTGCCGCCTGCCAGTGGCCTGCTAACGCTAAAAGTCGGTTGCGAATTCCGTTATCATGTCCCGTGGTCTACCCCCACTGTTATGCAGGTCGAGCCGCGGCGCGATGGGCCGCACCGCATTTTACAGGAGAAGTGGGAGACTACACCCGCAATTCCCTTGCATGAATATCTTGATAGTTTTGGCAATCGCTGCCGTCGCTTTACCATGCCAACGGGTGATGTCACCTTGCGCTATGATGCCTTAGTCGAAGTGACCGCCGCACCCGACGAAGTTGACCTCACTGCCCGCCAGTTACCAGTCGAAGAGATACCTGATGAAATTTTGGTCTACACTTTGCCGAGCCGCTATTGCCTCTCCGATACCCTCTCTGATACCGCCTGGCAGCTATTTGGCAATAGTGAGATGGGTTGGGCGCGGGTGCAAGCGGTGTGCGATTGGATTTACCAAAATATCATTTATAAGAGCGGTAGCAGCAACGCTTTTACTACCGCCTTTGAGGTCTATGAGCAACGCGCTGGCATCTGCCGCGACTTTGCGCACATGGGCGTCACGCTCTGCCGCGCCTTGAACATCCCGGCCCGCTACGTGTTCGGCTACTTTCCCGATGTTGGCGTGGTGGCACCGGATATTGCAATGGACTTTCACGCCTGGTTTGAGGTTTATCTAGATGGCCGCTGGCGACCCTTCGATGCCCGCCATAATATCCCCCGCATTGGCCGCGTCCCCATAGCTCGTGGCCGCGATGCTGTTGACTGCGCGATGGTCACCACTTATGGCCCGGCCACGTTTCAAAGCATGATCGTGTGGTCGGATGATGTGAGTGAAGCCAGGTAAAAACACGGGCGATTTCAACTTGCAACAGCGCCGTGGAGGGTACGGGCATATCGTAAACCGCATGGGCTGTAATATAAAGTTCCACACCTCAAGCATAACAAATAGATGTTGCATGAATGTTGCGGGGTTATTTAAGGGGAACCTACCCCTATCCTCCACCCCACAAGAGAGCATATTCTGCTATCTTGGGCACCTGACATTCGCATTAGCAGTTAAGGCGTGCTCCTAGCATAACCACAGCACCATGCATAGAGCATAGCGACAGCAAAGAACCAGTGATACTCGCAACTTGATTAGGAATCCGCTGTCTTATCCAGTCAACACTGGAAGAAGAAGCATATGAATAAGCGATTAGTTGCGGTTGCGACTGCTACGTTGGCAACTACCTACTTAAACTTGCCCTGTTTGGCCCAAAACTCTAAATTGGGAACTCCTGCCCACCCTGTTACTCAGGCCGCGCTCGGCCAGTTTCAGATTGCGTCTTCGCCACACTCAGGCTCCGTCTTCATGGATGTTAATCACGCCCAGGCTCTACCTTTGCTGCGAACTATGGTGCAGCAAATTCAGCGTAAAATTATCCTTAGTGATGAAGCCACAGTGACACTCCAAAAGACAACTATCTTTACGCCGCACCCAACCGAAATCAACGTGGATCAGTTTATCAGGGAGATGGCCAAGGCAAACGGATTATCGTGGGGTAAAGTTGGCCAGGATACTTATCTGGTGGTGTTAAACAATTCCCCCTCGAAGCCGGATTTACCCAAGACTAACGAAGTGCCGCCAGCATCCAAGACGGGACCTAAATCGGAGCCTCGACAAGCGCCGCTCGATGGTTATTTCTGGCTCTTGTCCCCAAGGTAGTGCGGTAGGTGTTTAGATTTTGCTGCTCCTTCCCTAAATCCAGCGTTCCCCCTCGATAGCAGAGCGAAGACAGACAGAGGTTATTCGCCAGCAACAGGAAATTCTAACTCTGGCATAGTCTTCGCCAGTTCCGCCAGGCCCGCACTCCAACGCTGGCGAATGGTTTTCAAGTAGTCGTTACCTTCTTCCAGGCGAATCTGGTGGCACACTCTCAAAGCATCTTTCTCATAGCACAAAATATCAATGGGGGGGCCAACGGAAAGGTTACTTTTCATGGTCGAGTCCATTGAAAGCGCACCAAACTTCACAGCGTCCCGCAGGCTCATTTCAGAGGTAAAGCCACGATCTAAAATAGGCTTGCCATATTTTGACTCGCCAATCTGCAAAAATGGCGAGTCGGTATCCGCGTGCATGATATTGCCCTGCGGGTAGATGTAGTAAATCTGATGCGGCAAAGTGCCAATTTGCCCGGCGACCAGGAAGTGGATATTGAAGCGAAAGTCGTCTTTCTCCAGATAGGCGCGATCCAGCTTATCCACTTCGCGGATTTTGCTACCAACATAGCGGGCCGTCTCAAAGAGCGAAGGCTGATTCATCAGATGACGCGTGTCATGCGCTGCTTTGCCAGCCTGAATATCTTCCTCAATCAGCTCCAGCACCGTGTGCGTAAGCGAGAGATTGCCCGAACTGAGCAGGCAGATCACGCGGTCACCCGGCGCTTCAAAGACGTGCATTTTGCGATGCACGGCGATGTTATCCATGCCCGCATTGCTGCGCGAATCGGAAAGCAGCACAATACCTTCTCGGCAGTAAAGTCCTAAACAATAAGTCATAAGTAAAAATTAAAGGCAATAATCCTGGCTGGCCTTGCCAGCATGGTACAAAAGTTATACTTTGCAACAGAGTCCCTGAGTAGTGGCGCGTAGTATGGCTTAATGTAACCACTATGACAAGAGCAGCAATGAGTCAAAGACTAGCCTCATTGCCAAGTGTAGAAACAAAGCCAGTATACTAGCCACAGCGCGACTTCTTTTTACTTTTCGCTTTGATTATGAGATAAAATAAGTTGCATCCATCTCGACCCGGAGAACACTTGCTATGCCCCCACTGTTTGGTGTTTTATTCGCTACTCCCTTATTAGGATTAGTTGTCCTCATTCAACTCTTCTTTTCAACCGCCTTTATTCCCTATAAGGTTGAGCGACCCACCCGGCGCGTGCCCTATTTTACCTATGGGCTGATTGGTGTCAATGTGTTTATCTTCTTTGTGACCGTATTAATCGCCAACGTCAATTTAGGGGCGGATCACATTGAGGGCGCTAAAGCCAAACAAACTCTAATGGATAAATATGGTGCCAATGCGGAGAAAACAGCTCTCGATCAAGCCGATAATGCGAAGGGCTTTCAACAGTTATGGCAAATTCAGCACGCGAACTCCTCTTATGTATTAGAACCCCATTACTCAGTGCTTAACATCTTTGCCTATCGTCCTGCGGAACCTTCATTCTTCGGAAAAATTGTAGGTCTTTTTGGCAGCATGTTTTTACATGGCGGGTTACTCCACCTGGCGGGCAATATGTTGTATTTGTGGGTGTTTGGACGCGCTCTGGAAGAAGAGTTAGGGCCTCTGATCTTCGCCGGGGCTTATCTATTAAGCGGCGTTGCAGCGACTTTGCTTTATCACATTATGATTATGCAATTCACACCGCAATCCGCAGGTTTGCCGCTCACGGGAGCTTCCGGGGCTATCGCAGGGGTACTTGGCTTGTTCGCGCTGCGTTTTTATCGCACGCCGGTGAATATCTTCTATATCCAGACGGTCAGTCTCGTCATAGTGCTGGTGGTGTCGGCCATAGCAGGGGTTATCTGTGGGTTATTGTTAGGCATCGTTGGCTTTGTCCTCGGCTTTTTTGGTGTCTGGATTGGCTTCCTGATCTACATGCGCAAGACCGCCTTCGGCACCTTTAAGATTCCTTCGGCCTGGGCTATTGGCATCTGGCTCCTGGTGTTCAACCTGCTGCCCGGTATCGTAGACCTCTTCCAAGTCGGCAAGCAGGGCGGCACGGCGCACTGGGCGCACATTGGCGGCTTTGTTTTGGGCATGATCTATGCCTTGCTAATCGGTTCCAAGGAAGAAGGCCAGGTCGAATATATGCTGGAAGATGCCCAGAAAGCCTTAGCCAGTGGCAATACCGAGAACGCGGTCTCTTTTTCCGAGAACCTGTTGCAACGCGAGCCAAATAACGCGGGGGCCTATGAAGTTATCGCCAAGTCCTATGACCGCACCAATAATGAAGATGCTGCTCTGGATAACTACGAATTAGCCATCAACCGTTACATTCAAAGTGGTGAGCGCGAAAAAGCAGCACAACTTTACCTGGATGCTTTACGCAAGCACACCCACTTTATTCTGGGGCCGGAACAACAACTCATTGTGGGCAACCAGATGGCGAAAGATAGTGACTTTCAAAACGCGGCAGAAACCCTCGTCAAAATTCCTTACACTTTCCCGGAAGCGCCCGAAGGTGAAGTTAGTTTGCTGCGTAGTGCCCAACTCTATCTGGAGCATTTAAAAGACCCCCAAATGGCGTCTCAACTGCTCGCAATGTTCATGCAACGCTATCCCGACACCCACTGGATGCCGCAAGCCGAACGCGCCCTCAAAATCGCCCAATTTCAACTTAGCCAACCAGAAGATGGCGCAGGGGAGTTAGGACTGACAGGGCCAGTCGCAGCACCACCTGCGCCCACCCGACCTCGACCATAACGTTTGCAGCCAGCCATTTTCTCCTGGTGTGGTCAAATTGCTGTAAAATATGTCATTGCAGGTCGTTAACGTGTACATCAATAAAGATTGTAGACGTAGCAGATGTAGAAATTCCGTAAAAGGAGAACACATCCATGCAAGACCCAGGCACCAACCCACCGCAGCAACCGTTTGACCCGACGCACATTCCTGCACAGTCACAATGGTCTACCCCACCCGGCTCACCGCCTCCTGGCGGCCCCGGCTATACAGGCGGTTTCTCGCCTCGTCCCCAGATTAGTTTCGATGTCATTGGCCAGGCATGGGGAATGATACAACAGCAAATGGGCATCTGGATTCCTGCGATGCTTGTTTTTGCGGTTGTCATGGGCATCATTGTCGGCATTTCCACGGTTATAGCTGGTGGTCTGAGCGGGCCAGTGACACCCCCGATGCCAGGTCAGCCATTCCCCACCCGCTCACCCAGTGGGGCAGGCATAGGAGTGCAATTGCTGTTTGGCTTAGTGCAGCAAATTGTTGCGTTCATGATGTTGGGTGGCATGTATCGCATGGCGCTTAAGCAATTGCGCGGCCAGGTTCCCTCCATCGGCGACCTCTTCAGCGCCACCGATGTTTTAGGCTCCTTAGTAGTCGCTGGCATTCTCACCGCTTTAGCGACCTATGCCGGGCTGTGTGTCCTGTGTGTTGGGGCACTGATAGTGCAGGGACTATTGATGTTCACGGTGCCCCTAATCGTGGATAAGCAAATGGGAGCGATAGACGCGATGAGCACCAGTTGGAACACGCTCAAGGGCGAGGCGCTTATGGCCGCACTCTTTTATTTCGTGATAACTCTCGTTGCTGGAATCGGAGCGATTCTTTGCGTTATTGGCGTCTTGTTTACCGCGCCTATGGCCATAATTTCTGTCGCCATCCTCTACAATAACTATTTTATGGGGCCATCAACTCCAGTTGCTTCCAGTTTTACTGACACCTATCCGCCACCACCGATTCCTGAACCACGCGGTTAGAACAGCTTTTTGAAGTCACTAAAGAATGTCAGGCGCTAATGTGGTTGGGCAGAGGTATAAGTTTGACGGCGCGTTATGAGTGACTTTCCATCGCATCTTCCCAGCAGGCAACCTCTCTCGCTCCTTGATCGCCTATTGCCTTCCTCGATAGCGCCTGGCATTCTACTTATTGCCTGCTTATTACCGCCACCTCATAACGGCACAATTGCAGGGCTGCCCTCGTTTTGCATGTTCTATCGCCTTACTGGTCTGCCCTGTCCCGGCTGCGGCATGACACGGGCGGTCGTTTGCTGCGCTCATGGGCTGTGGAGTGAAGCTGTTTTCTACCACCCATTGGGGCCATTATTCTTTATGGCATTAGTGGGTATTGCCCTCGCGCCCCTGATAAGGTCTTTATGGCCCCGCCATCCGTTTAAACTTGCGGTTGGGACGAAGCGGTGGTTTTATCAAGGCATAACCTATGTCGGGGCTTTTCTGTTGCTTACGGTGTGGACTTTAAGACTTAAGGGAATGTTGCCGGGGCCATAGGGCCGGGCATTGAAATACCCGGCGGGAAGGCTAAAGCCAACCGTCCTCACGGACGGCTCTAACCGCTACTCTATCCTTGTAGCATCCTAACCGTGTGGCGTCCGGCAGGACGCTTGGCCGCAGGTCTCCCCGCCGGGTATTTCAATGCCCGGCTCACCGCCCTGTGCTAATGACTTTGCGCGCTTTACTGCCGTCGGGGGGAGAGAGGATGCCATCGCGCTCTAATTGATCTACGATGCGGCCAGCGCGGGGATAACCAATCTCAAACTTGCGCTGAATCATGCTGGCGCTCATTTCGTTGTTGCGTAGCACAAATTCTCGAATAGATTCATAGAGGTCATCCCGCTTTTCTTCGGCGATGCTGTCATCGTCATCATCCCCGCCTGGCCCATCATCCATTTCGTTCAAATCGAGGCCGTATTCAATTGGCTCATCATCGTCGGCATAGTGGTTTTTGACCACTTCCACAATCCGATTGACTTCTTCTTCGCTGAGATAAGCGCCCTGAATGCGCGTAGATTTGCCGCCGTTATTGCTGTCAAAGAGCATGTCGCCAGAGCCAATCAGTCGCTCCGCACCAACCGCGTCCAAAATAGTGCGCGAATCTACCTGGCTGGCGACGGCAAAGGCGATGCGCGCCGGGATGTTGGCTTTAATGACGCCCGTAATGACGTTGACCGATGGCCGCTGGGTGGCGACGATGAGGTGAATGCCCGTGGCACGAGCTAACTGGGCAAGGCGGCAGATGAGCTTTTCAAATTCCGCGGCGGCGGTCATCATCAAGTCGGCTAACTCGTCAATGACAATCACAATATAAGGCAGCGGTGCTTCGTCTTCCTGAAGTTTGGCATTATAACTGGCAATGTTGCGCACACCCCGTTCGGCGAAACGCTTATAACGCCGATCCATCTCAACAATCGCGCCACGCAATGCCTTGACTGCATCTTTAGGCTCGACTACGACGGGATGATAGAGATGCTTGATGTCCCGATAAAGCGTTAACTCGACCCGCTTGGGGTCAATCAGGGAAAACTTGACTTCTTCGGGTGTGGCGCGCACCAGAATGGAAGTGATAATTGAGTTCAAACACACCGATTTGCCAGAATTGGTCGCGCCTGCGATCAGCAAGTGCGGCATTTTGGTTAAATCGGCCCACTTAGGCTGGCCTGCGATGTCTTTGCCCAGGACAAACGAGAGCTTGGATGGCCCGGCTAAAAACTCTGGCAATTCCAGGACATCGCGCAGGCGCACCAGGTGGACACGCTTATTCGGCACTTCGATACCAACCACGTTCTTACCGGGCACGGGCGCTTCAATACGCACCGCTATGGCGGAGAGGGCACGGGCAATATCACGGTCTAAATTGGCAATCGCCGCCACCCGCACGCCGGGCGCAGGCTGCACCTCGTAGCGCGTAATCACCGGGCCACGCTTCACGTCCGTCACTCGCGCATCAATTTTGAAGGAGGCGAGCGTTTCCTGCACACTCTGCACGCCACGTTGGATGTCGTCCTCAACGCCGACCACATCCGGGGCTAAGGGTGGGTCAAGTGCCCGCACTGCTGGGTCGAAGTATTCCGGCATGGGAGGGCCATCGCCAAAGCTGCGGCGGGCTTGCTGTGGCCGCTGCTTCTTCGGGCTGGCACCTTTGCTGGCAGTGGCCAGAGCCTGGGCCTCTAAAGCTTCCACTGGAGTCAGTTCATCATCGGGAGCATTAATGGGGACACTGGTCTGATTCTCCTCTGGCGGGGGTGTCGCCGCTAAAGATGGTACTGGCGGCATAGTGGGGCCAACTACCGATGGTGGCGGCGGAGTATCCACAATCTCAATGCGCGGAGCTTCCGATTGCGGATTAGAGTTGCTCTCCGGCGTAGCCTGCTTACTTTTATTAAAGGGGATGGCTGCGGTGGGTTCGACCTCAAGCTCTTCTTTTAGCACATTGTCCAAGGCCATAAAGGGTGAGCGGCGTGCGGGTTCGCCCATGACAGCCGGGTTGTCCCCGGCCCAGGCGTTGCCCTGCCAGACCCCATTGCGCTCGAAATCCTCACACAAGGAACCATTCTGCTGGCTCTCGCGTATTATCTCTGGGGGGAGGGAGCGAACTTTACGACGGTTAGTTGGCCGCGTCTCGGCTGGAGGCAGATAGCCAAAATCTTCTGGCTCTTCTTCCTCGCGTTGCAGCATCGCATCCAGGCTTTTCGGCACCTTGCGGGCGTTATGATGCAGGATGTTGCCTAATCCGCTTGCCAGTCGCCCTAAGGAGACTTCGGTAAAGAAGAGCAGCGCCACTATCGAAAAGGCCACGAGGGCGATAATGGCGCCCACTTCGCCCAAGGCGCGACGCAGTGCCCACGCTATGGCAGCTCCGACATAGCCGCCATGCGAAAAAAGCACATCCGCACTGAGAAATTCCTGGTGCTTGGGCACAGTCAGATGCACCGCGGTTAAGAGGACCAGACATCCTACTAAAACACCCCGTCCGAAAGCGCGCAGATTGGTATGGTGCCGCCGCACAATCAGCAGCAGACCCAGGGTACTCAGCAGAAGGGGAATAATCACTGCGCCGATGCCAAATGTCCAGCGCAGGGAGCCTACGGCGAATTCCGTCAACACTCCTTCGGCTCTGGGGCGCAGGGCATTATAGAGTAGCCAACCACCCATTGCCACAAAGAGGACGCCAATGACTTCAAAAGCCAGGGCACGCGGTGGATTTTTCGTCGGCAAGGGCAGCATAGGCTGGGCCGGGGCACGGTTGCCGCTGCGATTGGCACTGTTAACAGGACGGCGCGATGGCGCTTTGCGCGTCCCCAGTTCGCGCCCAAAGTCACGAGAACTGGCCGAAGAGAAAGTCGAAGTCGCGGGGAAGCCAGCCGCCCCTGACTCATCACTCTCCGCACTGATTAAGCGGCGGCGCACCGAGCCATTCCCAGAGGTGCGGGCCGAGGTTGCTCGCCCGGAGATGCGTTCTGGCATCGGCTCCACGGGGGCTGCGGGGCCAGGAGGATCGAACTCTTCAGACTCTAAAGGTCTGGTGCGGCTGGGCATTATCTACTCCCGTGGGCTTTGAAATTAGGATGATGAATGAGTGCGTACGCTACAATAATGAGAGAGGCCCAAAATGATTGTAACCCCGTGCCGCGTTTGTGGCAAACTCTGTCTATACAACCCATTTACCGATTATCGTAAGTTTTGAGGCTGTGGAGCTTGATTGCGGGCTTGGGCTGGCTATTGAAAGCTATCCTTTAATAACCTGTATAACAGTCACCATTTGCGGTAGAATACCCATTGTACATAAAAACTGCTAAAATATATAACTGCTATTAGCTGCCGTGACGCCATTGCTCATGCTGCTAAGGGAGTTTAAGCCGCTCACTGCAATTTACTTTCATTGCGAAGACTTTAAATTCTCGACTTTAAACGACTGCTCTTTACGACGAAGCCGGACTGCATCAGAATTGAATTTATTTTGGAGCCGTCGAATTTTTGATATTGTAGCCGCCGTATATTCCAATAGCGGGGAATACCGCTAAGCCAGTATGGGGAGAAGGGCCAATATGAGGTGCAACTATGTCTGTAACCGCTAAAAAGAATCTAATTCAACTCCTGGGCGAACAACGTAAGATCACGCGCGAGCAGGCGCAAGAAGCGATGAATCGCAAGCGTGACACCACGGATTCCTGGGAGCAAATCTTCCTGGACATGGGTGTAGATGAAGATGACATCTACAAAGCCAAGGCCGAGGCTGATGGCGTGACCTATCTCGACTTAGAGCACGAAAAGCCGGACGAAAAAGTCCTGGCAGTGGTGCCAGACGAGATGAAGGATCGCTACAAGGCGGTGCCAGTTAAGCAGGAAGGCAAGCGTCTCACCGTCGCTATGGCCAACCCCAAAGATGTCTTCGCCCTCGACGAAATCCGCATGAAGACCGGGTTGGATGTGCGTGCCGTACTCTGTTCTCCCTCGCAGATTGAGGCCTTCAAGAATGGTAGCAATGGTAACGGCAACGGCGCGACAGCCATTGATGGCGAAACCGGCGACCTTAACGAAGACATTACCGAAATGCTGGACATGCTCAAGCCCGTTGAAGACATGACCAGCGGCAAGAAAAAGAAACGCGAGAGCGAAAGCCAGGCCGCCCGTGAAGGCGCGGAATCGGCCAAAGATGACGCCGATACGGAATTAATGCCCGGCGACATCGCCGGTAGCGCGCAGGCCGCCGACGAAGCGCCCATTATCCGCATTGTGAACACAGTGCTGATGTATGCCATTAAGGATGGCGCGAGTGACATCCACATCGAGCCACAGCGCAAACAAGTCCGCATCCGTTACCGCATTGACGGCGTGCTGCACGAACAGATGAAAGTGCCCCAGCACATCCTGGCCCCTATGGTCTCGCGTATTAAGATCATGAGTTCCATGAACATCGCTGAGCGTCGTATTCCCCAGGACGGGCGTATCCATATCAGTATGCAGGGCAAAGACTTCGACTTGCGCGTTAGTACCCTGCCCACCGCCTTTGGCGAAAAAGTCGTTATGCGTATCCTGGACAAAGCCTCGGTGCTCATCGGTCTGGATAACTTAGGTCTGTATCCCGAAACACAGGCGGGCGTCTTAGAAATCTGCCATCAGCCCAACGGCATGTTCTTCGTGTGCGGCCCGACTGGTTCCGGCAAAACGACTACGCTTTATTCCGTCATGAACGTGATTAACAGCGTAGAAAAGAACCTGATGACAGTGGAAGACCCCGTTGAATACCAGTTGCCAGGGCTTTCTCAGGTGCATGTAAACCGCAAAGCTGGTTTAAGCTTCGCCACCGCCTTGCGCGCCTTCTTGCGCCAAGACCCCGACATTATCATGGTGGGAGAGACCCGTGACTTAGAAACCGCCGAAATCGCGGTGCAAGCCGCTCTGACGGGCCACCTTGTGCTTTCCACGATCCACACCAACGATGCGCCTTCCACCGCCACCCGTTTAAGTGATATGGGCGTGGAGCCGTTCTTAATTTCGGCCTCCTTGGTGGGAGCCTTGGCGCAACGCCTGGCCCGTCGCATTTGCTCCAACTGTAAGGAAGAGTATGTGCCATCCCGCGAGCAGTTGCTGCTGTTTGGCCATGATCCGCGCCAGCATCCTGATGCCAAATTCTACCGGGGACGAGGCTGCGATAAGTGCCGTCAAACCGGCTTCAAGGGCCGTATGGGCATCTTTGAGCTAATGCGGATTACGGAAGAAATCGCCGAAATGATTGTGCGCCGCGCTCCCCTGGCGGAATTAAAAGAAGCTGCCCGCGCCAGTGGTATGCACACCCTGCAAGAAGATGGCTTCCGCAAAGTCCTGGATGGCATGACCACAGTGGAAGAAGTGCGCCGCGTGGTGTTCACTGGCGGACACTAACAGTGCGGAGTTGCGAGTGCGAAGTGCGGAATTTTAATCGCAGAGGCGCAGAGTTCGCTAAGAGATAAATTATGGCTCTTAGCGAACTCTGCGCCTCTGCGTTGCATCCAATAACGTTATAGATTCAAGTTGGTAGTGCTGCTGGTCTTAGTTTTAGCTGGTGGCACTGAATTCGAGGTAGAGTATGGATCAGAATCCTATGAACAATGGTCGTCGGCAAGCTGTTATGCCGACGGAAATGGCAGGAGCCGCCGCGCCCCAACAGGCTGGTGTCCCTGGTGGACGCCCTACTGCGGTGGTGCCGGGGCAGGTGCCAGCAGGCGGACGCCCAATGGCAGTCGCTCCAGGCATGGCTCCTCCTAATGGCACCTTGCCACCAAACGCTAACGGAACGGCCTTTCCATCGCCCAATGGGGGCAGCCCGGAAGTGGGAGGCACCGTCGAAGTCGAAGAAAAGAAGTCCTTAGACGAGGTTTATTTAGATGAACTGCTCGGTAGGGTGTGGGAAAGCGGAGCCAGCGACTTGCATCTGGCCGTTGGTCGCCCCCCTTGCGTGCGATTACACGGTAAAATCCGCGAACTAAACGATTATGAAATTTTTCGACCCTCTGTCGTGCAGCGCATGATGTATGACATCCTCTCGGATGAACAGATTCAACGCTTTGAAAACGACTGGGAACTGGACTTTGCCTACTCCGCGCAGTATATCGCCCGCTTCCGTGTCAATGTCTACCGCGACCGGGGGAATATCGCTGCTGCCTTGCGCGTCATTCCCAGTCAGATTCCATCGGCGGAAAAATTGGGTATTCCTCCCGTCATTATGGACTTAGCCCATCGTCCGCGCGGCCTAATGCTGGTTACAGGCCCAACCGGTTCCGGGAAATCCACTACGCTGGCCGCCGTCATTGACCGCATTAACCAGACGCGCGATGAGCATATCATCACCATTGAAGACCCGATTGAATTCCTGCACGAGCACAAAAAGTGCATTGTCAACCAGCGCGAAGTCGGGGCCGATACCCGCGCCTTTGCAAATGCGTTACGCGCCTCCTTGCGCGAAGACCCAGATGTTATCCTGGTCGGTGAAATGCGTGATAACGAAACGATTCACTTAGCCATCTCCGCCGCTGAAACGGGTCACTTAGTGTTTGGCACCCTGCACACCAACTCGGCAGCGGAATCCATTGATCGTATGGTTGGCGTGTTTCCGTCCGAACAGCAAGAGCAAATCCGCACGCAGTTGTCCAACTCGCTGGTCGCCATTGTCTCCCAGCAGTTGCTCCCCAAAGTCGGCGGCGGGCGCATTGGCGCGGTGGAAGTCATGATCGCTAACTCGGCTATTCGCAACCTGGTGCGTGAAAATAAGGCCCACCAGATGACTTCGATTATTCAGACGCAGGGCGGCATAGGAATGCAGACAATGGATCAAGCCCTGCGCGACCTTTATCATAAGGGTTTAATCACCTATGATGATGCGATGGCCCGTGCCCATAATGCGGCTGAACTTGAAGTTATGATGCTCAACCGTGAAGGTGGCATGGAGGGCATGGGCGGAATGCCGGGGCGGTAAGCCGGGCATTGAAATACCCGGCGGGTTGGGTGCCCGCCAAACAGCATCAATATGCTGTGCTGTGGGCTGGAAGGCGGACAAGCCGCCAAGCGTCCTGCCGGACGCCACAAGGTTAGAATTATAGTTTGAGTCCGTCCGCGAGGACGGTTGGCTTTAGCCTTCCCGCCGGGTATTTCAATGCTCGGCAGCCACAAACCGGCTGGAACGAAGTAAACCGTCGCACGTTTAGAGATTCACATCCAGCCAGCCGTATCTTACTTTCGCAGCAGCGAGTTTTAATCAGCCGTATTGAGTCCTGGGGACAAGGAGACGACGATGCCAACTTTTGCCTACGTGGCCAAGGACAAAACCGGGAAGATTCACCGGGGGCGCGCCGAAGCCGACAACGAGAAGATGTTGCAGAAACGTCTTCAAGAGTCCGGCTACTGGGTAACGCAAGTTACCAAAGAGGGCGCGAACAAGAAGCGGAAAAATCCGTTTAACTTTATGGGCAAGGTGAAGCTCAATCACCTTTCCATCTTCTGCCGCCAGTTTGCCACTATGATTAACGCGGGTGTCAGCTTGGTGCGTTGCCTTTCGGTGTTGGAAGTGCAGACGACTAACAAACGTCTTAAAGAGACAATCCGCGATGTCCAGAACCGCGTCGAGGCGGGCGAAACTCTCTCCCGCGCTATGCAGCACCATAACAACATTTTCAACAACCTGTTTATCGGTCTGGTGCGCGCGGGCGAAGTCGGTGGTGTCTTAGATGAAACCCTGGATCGCCTGGCTCAGTTCTTGGAAAGCGACCTGAAACTCAAACAGAAGATCAAGGCGGCTATGACCTACCCAGTCTTAGTTATGATCGTCGCCTTCCTGATTGTGACTGGTTTGGTGGTCTTTATCGTGCCGAAGTTCATAGAAATCTTTAAAGACTTCAAGGTGGAAATGCCGACCCCAACCGCGATCCTGATTGCTATCTCCAACTTCACCACTTCCAAACAAGGCGCGATTATTCTGGTTGGCGGCGGTTTTGGCTTGGTCTTTGCCTGGAAGAGTTTTATCCGCACCAAGTTCGGCAAGCGGCTCTTTGACAAATATAAGATGAAAGTGCCGATTTTCGGCAAACTGAGCCACAATATCGCTGTCGCCCGTTTCTCGCGCACCCTTTCCACCCTGCTCACCTCTGGTGTGCCGATTTTGCAGGCGATGGAAACTGTGGCGGGCGCGATTGACAACGAGACCTTTACTGAGACGATCATGAAGGCGCGTGCCCGCGTCCGTGAAGGCGATCCGATTGGCGAACCCCTCGAAAAGAGCGGCCTCTTCCCGCCAATGGTGGTGCAGATGATTACCATCGGTGAAGAAACCGGTGCCCTCGACCAGATGTTGGGCAAGGTGGCCGACTTCTACGAGGCCGAAGTCGAAACCCAGTTGCAATCCCTGGCGGCGGCCCTTGAACCGCTGATGATCGTGGCTTTAGGTTTCGTGGTCGGCTTTATCGTCATCGCCATGTTCATGCCATTAATCGCTATCGTATCGTCCCTCTCCAGTGGCGGCGGCGACGACAAGTAATGACTGTCAAGCGCATAACCCTGGAACCCAGACTCACTTAAACTCGCAACCACAAAGGGGCAGAAGGCAGGCGCAACCCGCCACCTTCTGCCCCTTTGTCTATTCACCATAGAGAGGATAGCCTCAAGAATCCATCACCGCTAAACAGAAGAGTTTGTCATTCTGAGCAGAGCGAAGAATCTGGTAAGAGTATCTCTAGAGTTCCATTTTTAACATTCACAGCATTAAAGTCCCTAAAGACTACCAGCAGATTCTTCGCTGCGCTCAGAATGACAGACTATGACTTTTAGGACAAAATTGGATATTTGTTCTACTCTTTTGTAACTTTTGCACCTACTATCTACCACCTACCTGCATAATGGTCTTATTCGTCCTCTTTATCCTCGGCATTCACATCGGTTCGTTTCTCAATGTTTGTATCTGGCGCTTGCCGCGTGGTGAGAGCGTGGTGCAGCCACCATCGCACTGCCCGAACTGTGACACGCGCTTGCATATGCTGGATATGGTGCCATTGCTGTCGCAAGTGCTGCTGCGGGCGAGGTGTCGCTATTGCGGCACGAAAATCTCGTGGCGTTACTTTGGCATTGAGCTACTAACGGGCATTCTGTTCGTTATGGTGGGGGCGCAACCGGGGAATATCGAGGGGAATTTACTCACCGGGGCGTGGGTAGGCGACCCGGTGCGACTCGTAGAGCAGCTTATTGTAGTGTCTACCCTGGTGGTTATCTTCTGGATTGACTACAAAACCCACCTGATTCAGTTGGAAGCGGTTTTTCTTCTCGGTCTGGCAGGCGTGGCCCTGGATATGTGGCAGGTCTTCAAACAGGGCGGGCAACTCACCGGGGGTGCGCTCTTTGCCGGATCACCCTTGTTGCCCGCTCCCCTGCCCCAATCTTTACTGGCGATGGTCGTGACCGCTACAATTTTATGGATTCTGCGCGAGGGTTTTTCCTGGTATTATGGCAAGGAAGCCTTGGGCTTTGGCGATGTCATTCTGGTGGGGGCGATTGCCGCGAATTTAGGGTGGAACCCGACTATTCTCACATTCTTCTTTCTGTCCGTCGTAGTGGGAGCGATTGTCGGCGTTGGTCTTAAAATCCCTCGTGCCACCCGCACCTATCTGTGGGCCAAGGCACGGGCGCGACGGCATGGTAGCCGTAAATCTCTGGCCTGGCCGTTAGCACGCCATACATTTCGCAAAACCATTCCCTTTGGGCCGATGTTAGCTGCTGGTGCCATTGTCGCTATGCTCTATGGGGGCCGCATCAATGAGGCGTATGTCAACTGGCTGAACCCGCCCCTGACGAATCAGAGCAGCATTTATCCAATGGGAGAAACGCCACCGGCCCCGCCACCTTAATGCGTTGGGCAAAACTCGTGCATACTATGGGACGCAACGCCTGCGGCGACGCCAATTACATGCGCTAAAGGACGCAATTAAAACAAAATAGCGTTAAATTGCGCACGAAGTTAGCGTCGCCGCAGGCGTTGCGTCCCATTAGAATCTAACCGTTAAGATGTGTGCAACGCGTCCCAACGAGCGGCGTCCATACATCATTCAGTGATTGCAACAGCAGTTATAACGGAACAGTTATAATAGGATTACCAAAGTAAACCGCTGCACAGTTGACGCCATTAAATGGATCGTGACGGTGCAGTGTTTTGGCAAATAAAATCTGGCATGAAATTCGCGTCCAGCACGCATGTTCGTGGGGGTATCACTATGAAACATCGGAAGCAACGGTCATTTCAGGGATTCACGCTGGTGGAAATTTTGGTTGTCCTGGCCATTATTGCAATTCTGGCCGCCATTATCTTCCCCGCTTTCACGCGGGCCAAGGAAAGTGCGCGTGAAGCGAGCTGCGCTTCTAATCTACATAAGATTGGCATGGCCGTGCAGCTTTATTTTAGCGATGAAAAGCGTTATCCAGGTTCGCTGGCGGCCTTGTTGCCAGCCGACCATGCACTCTCCAATTCGGCCAGTCCCGTCCCCACCCCGGTGGCTAATGTAAACCCGACAACGGGCGTGGGTGGCACTGGCTATCTTAAAATTAGCGACCTGTCCTTTCAGTGCCCGGACGACCCTGCGGAAGTTCCCTATCCCCGCTCTTCTTATGGCGATATTTCTACAGATATAACGACTGGCCCGGCTGATCCGGCGCGTCTGGTCTGGAACTACTGGGGCTATCAAGCGGATGGCACGGCCTATCCAACCTATACCGCGGCTAGTGCGGCAGCACCCTCGGCTGCGCTTCTGGTTGATCCCGGTTCGACTTTTAACCCGTGGGCCACGCCGCCAAATCCGATCAAAAATTCTCTCTCCAACCGCTTCGCGCCAGCGACGACTATCGTTACCCATTGCATCTATCACCGGATACAAACGGCAGCCAATCTACAAGACCCCAGTGCTCTTTATACAACCCCGGCTAACGATGCCCATGCCCGCGATATTATCCTGCGCTTGGATGGCTCCACGAAAACCGTGGATGTAAGCCAATTCAAGACCAATGGCTACTGGCAGACGCAGAACTTCTGATGCTGGGAGTGACTACACCTATGCGAACCCCTTTAATCTGTCAGGTTTCAGCCCTACCTCATCATAACGTGCAACATGGTAAGATGCGGTCACATCCGCGTCGCAGTAGCCACCGCAGTGGCTTTACTTTGATAGAAGTCGCCGTCGCCCTGGTAATTTTTGTTATCGGTGCCTTAGCGATTCTGCGCATCTTCCCACCCGCGTTGGGGCTTATTCAGGGTTCCGAAAGCCGCGCCATCGCCATGCGCATGGACAAGAGTACATTATCGAATTTAGCGAATAACCCCGGTCAAGTGCCTGATGCTATTTTTGATGTGTCTTCATATAATTCTTCTACTTTCACCTGGACTTGGAATGACGCTGTAACATCGGGCGGCTTACCTATTGCAGTTGTCGGTACCACTTCTCTCAACCATTCCATACCAGCCGACATTATCGCCAGTGCTTTCACTAATTCCAGCTTGTCCCATTTTAAACATATTATGCGCGAGACGCATACAGTGTTAGCGGATAGCACAGGCAAGTTATTTGTGTTGACCAAATTCCCGTATCAGGGCAATGTTCAGGTCTTTACCGAAGATCAAGTTAAAGATGTCGTTTTATCATCAACACCTGCCAATCAAGATGAGTTAGATTTCAGCAATGCCCATCTTGCTTCTACTGGAGCATTATTTTCGGATGCAGCCCCTAATTCTATTCGTCCCCCGGATAATGCACGTACCGCAGACGGGGTAACTTATTATGTCTCCTACCAATGGAATGAAGATATTACTGGTGCAGGATATAAGCGCGTGCAATCAGTAACAGATGAACCCATTTCGATGGTCAACGATGGCTCTGCCCAAACTCCTAACAGTGGTCATAATGTCAAGCCGTTCCAAAGCACCAGAGCTGCCCAAGGTGTAACTCTGATAGATGGGTCAGTTTCTGTTCGCCTGCGGCAGCGTAGAGGAGTCATAACTACTAGTAGTGCCACTGACATATCCAATGGCCATGTTGGTTATTTACCTCTCAATGCTGTTACCTTCCCAACTTTACATGCGGGTGACACGGTTACTTTAGACTACGACGTTGAAGATTGGCGGCAGTTATTGGACGACAGTGTGCCCAACCTCGCAGCGCCCTTGCCGACACCGGCCTATCCCGCTGCCATAGCAAATTCCGTCGCCGCCGTGAGTATGCCGATTCGTAATATTGATGATACCCAACCCGCCTGGGTGTCTTCGCTGCTGATGGACACTACCAATCCTCAAGCTATTGGCTTAAATCAGGCCGAGTGGAACTCTAACTCCAGCCCCGCCAGTGCCAGTGGCGCGGGCTCCAATCCTCATGCCTCCGCTCTGGTAGACGTTAATACAAAGTCAGGTCGGGTTGTCTACAATATCAATGGTATTAAAGCGCCACATGCCCGCACGGGATACCGCACTTTAGATAGTTGGGCGCATCAGTTATCGGTAGCGGCTCGCAGCTATATTCCTTTTTATGGGACGCAGTATTCTACCTACCTCTATTCCTTTGACGAGCAATGGCGAGAATATGAGTTAGTGAAATCGAATTCACAATTAGTCTTCCATCCCAGTGAAGCCGGGAAGTCTATCATGGTGTCATATGAGTACTCCGATTTAGGGAGCCCGCCCAAGTACACTCAGGTCGTGGGCAGCATTATAGCCATCAATGAGCAACCTGACCCCTCGCCTGATGCCAATTTTGGGGCGACGGTTGCCGCAGCGCAGCTAACCGATCAGGCGGGTAATATCCTGGGGGCCAATAGGATTACTGCTATCACCAGCGTTGAAGGCGTGGATATTAGAGCGCGCACAGCCTACATTGATAATAACCACTACAATCAGTCAGCAGTGGTGGCCTACCGTTCAGCCGGTTCGCTATAAAGGGCCAACATGAGCAAAAGCCACAAGACGGTCTCGACAAGTGAGGTAGCGATGAAGCGCATGGGTCTTTATACACGGAGTCAGGCACAGCACAATAGGTCATCACGAACGCGGGGTGGCTTTACGCTCGTGGAAATTTTGGTGGTGCTGGCGATTGCCGCTCTTATCTCGGCCATGACGTTAAGCGGCTTTAAGAACCTGAGCCAGAGTAGCAAGCGCACCACCTGCCAGACCAACTTGCGCACCGTTTACCAGGCATTCCGGCTCTATGGGGCCGACTATGATGGGAACTATCCCATTTATGATGCGGCGGCAACTACCCCTGGTGCTAAAAATATTGGTCTGTGGGCGCTCTACACTTTTCAAGTCCCGGATAAGAATGCTGACGCTGTAGTCCCACCTAATGCGATTATGCCTTCGCCGCAAACTCAACCCTATCCCGTTGAACGTTATCTGCGCAGTGTCAAATCACTGCACTGCCCGGCGGATGTCGAGGATGAGCAACTCTATGATCCCACCGGAACTAACTATAATCTGAGCTACTTATCCTACCAGACTCTTGATCCCGATACAGGTAGTGCAAACCTTGAAGATCAATCTACTTATCAATCTATGCGTACCTCGGATGACAGTAGTGCTAATTTCGGAAACTGGAAGCGGCAATTGCTCCATTTCAATGGTGGAATAGTATTCACTAATCCACCTTACCCGCCAACCACACCATCTCAACTCGTCGTCCGTCCGCCAACAGATGACACCATTGTGACTTGGTGTAAATGGCATCGTCCAGCCACCCCAGGTTATGACGTGAGTAGGCCGTATGATAATGTCTTGTTCTTTGATGGTTCTGTGAAGAATTTGCCGGTTGAGCAGACACCTACTGGTGCTCCCGCTGCGGTGCGCGGCTGGAAGCGCGTGCCGACCTCGTAGTTATAGATTATTCGTGACAAGCCGTGTAGGAGATGAAGGATATGCAGATGAGATTCACTGGTCGCACACCTCAAATCGCTCGTTCACAGGGGCGTGGGTTAGCCATGCACCGGCACGCTCGACGGGTGCGGGCTGGCTTCACGCTTGTTGAAATGATGGTGGCTCTGGCTATTTTGAGTTTGATGATGACCATCATCTTCGTGCCATTGAACCTGGGCTTAAACTTCTTTCATATCGGCAATGCACGCTCTCAACTCCAGCAATCGGCGCAGGCGATGCTCAATCGTATGTCGGCTGAACTCCGCCAGGCGTCCTTCGTTTTCCCCAATGATGCCCTGCCCGGTGTGACGGATAAAGCACCTTACACCAATAACGGTGGTCTGCCTTATTACCAATCCACTACATTCGATGAGACAGTGGATGCCTCCGCAGCTTCCTCTACGCCTAAAAGCATAGTTTGCGGTTCCAACAAGCAGCCAGCCGGGAACCCTTCCCGCATTGACTTTTTGTTGCCGAAAATGGCGACTAACGGGTCGCCTCAATTGCCTCTTACACCGGGTACTTATCTTGTCACCTATTATGCTCGCAGACAGACACCCTTTGACAGCAGTTTTAAATCTAACCCTTTCGATGGCGTAGATAATCCTATTGTGATGTATCGCGCGCAGATGCCGTTATTCGATAATAGTAGTCCTCCTAAAAAAATGGTGGACATCTCCGACAGCCGCTATCCTTCAGGGGCCTGTTCAGGCAACGAAGACCAAACTTCATTTTGGTTGACAGAATCGGAGTATGGCGAACCGAATTTAGAACCTCTGAGTATTAATGACGGTAGTCCTAACCCGACTTTCGCCAGCCACGACCTTTTGACACCGCGTGGTATGGGCTTACTGGCTTCTCATGCGACTGATCCCACTTTAGGCGCGACGGCCTTCGTTCCTAACACGATATTCTTGTGCCAGGACACCGATGGCGATGGCAAGATTGACCATGTGAGGATTACGCTCGACTTAGCCCAATACGATGAGGCAGGAGCCATGCAGACGGCCCAGAATGTCCGGCTATCGGAAGATGTAGACCTGCCTAATATCCAATAGGACTTACGCACAAAGCACAGGAGAGTCTTGTCATTCCGAGCGGAGCGGCATGGAGCGTGAGCGCAATGCCGTGCAGTCGAGGAATCTTTGAACGGGCACTACAAGTCTAAACGGCAAGATTCCTCGACTGCGCTACGCTTCGCTCGGAATGACATCATGCTTTAATTTTTCATAAGTCCTGTCCAATAGACTTCGTGCTTTCTTGATGCTCCACTCTTGTCACAAACCAACTGGCCAGACAAAATTTCTATTTCAGCAGTAAAAAGGCGTGCAACGCGCTTTTCCCTGACTCGTCACAAACCGTATTCCGATGTTATTACCTCATGCCACGAAGTTACAATCTGCTGTCATGGGGCGCACAGCGACCACCGTCTGGCGCTTTAAGGGGTTAAACCCAATGGAGTCAAATTAATGGCTGTGTTCCTGCGTTATCTGGCCTTCTTCCTGGCCCAACTGCTCTGGCAGCGCATTGTGCCAAAACCGGTGCCGCCAATTCGTCTGCCAAAAAAAAGCCCTATTGGTATGCCCCCTGTCTCGCCGTGGCAATTGCTGATCGGACTCTGGCTCTCTAAAAAGCTGTGGGATAGTTACGGCAAAGATGTTAAGGGCCAAGTCAAGGAGCAGATGAAGCACCAGGTCAAGCAACAGGCTAAGACTCGCTACACCAAGATGAAAGATTCTATGGGTCGTCGTGTTGACGATTTCTTAAAGGTACCAACGGTGCCACCGGCGGAAGCCCCTAAATCAGCCGCCAGTTCTCCATCCAGCCGTTGAGTAGCCCAATGATTACATTTTCATCTCTACAGGCACGGTTATTGCTGCTATCAAAATAAGCTAAAGTTTTAATCGGCCAGTTCTTTGCAATAGGCTTAAATGTCCAATTAAATAGCGTGCGATGCGACTAGCATCCATTAAGTTATAGTCCCAACGCCAAGTCTTAATAGTTGAGGTATTCCAAATGCAGATACAGTGTTCAGACCGCAACGCCACCAACGCACCCGCTTCCTCTATGGTGCGTAACTATAGAACGGCCCGCGCCATCTCAAATCGAAGTCGTAGCGGGCGGCGCCGGGGCCAAGCACTTTTAATGGCCGTGTTGCTCATGGTGTTCGCCGCCCTGCTTGGCTCGACCTTTGTCACTGTCGTGGCGCTGAACCTTAACCAGACGGGCCGCCAGCAGGATGTGACCAGCGCCCGTTCCGCAGCCCAGGCTGGACTGCTCTTTACGAATAAGCAACTGACGGATAGCATTAAAGGCGAAAAATGGCGTCCTGAGCAAGTTAGCCCACCACCTGCCCCTTATCTGGGCGACCCCGCTTCAAGCTCACCCGACACCAGTTACAATGTCTACTACACGCCATTTGAGCAGGCTCAGGGCTGGGCGCGCACGGTTCCCAAGCCCTACAGCGGAGATCAAAAGGGTGGTGACTGGGATGGCGATGGCACTCCTAACACCGTAGCTGACGACTGGGCCAAGCTCGAATACTTCCGCCGCAACCATAATGCCCGCGTCTTTGTAAAGTTTCCCAGTCCGCTGTTGCCTGCAAACGCCGATACCCCAACTTACTTAGTGGAAGTCAAATATGTTCCCAAAGATAATACAGAGTTTGTCTTGCCTCTATTTACTGGCGACTCCGCTGCATTCGATCCCAACGAAAGTCCCGATAAAGGTGGCCAATTACGCGTTACGGTTATTGGAGAATCGCAGGACAACTCAAACGTTTTCTTTCGCCGCGTATCCTATAAGCCGACTGCCTCTAATGGCAGCCCGCTTTCTTTTGCGTATTATACCTCGAACTGGGATACCAACAAGAATCGCTTAGTCGCTACTAAAATTAAGTCCACACTTCCAATCTCTAACTTTAATACCCTACCAGTTTATGATGCATCTGGCATTGTCCCTGGCGAGACCCTGCTGCTCAATGACTCATCAACTGGAGATACTGCGGTTATTGTCCAGTCAGTTGATTATACGACTAACATTATTACTCTCGACAATACCTATCTTAAGACTTACCAGCCAAACGCTACCGTCCGCGTTGCGGGCACATTAATGCAAACTCTGTTTGGGAAGAACGATACACCTACCTACACCGCCAATTTCGACGCAGATGGCATAAATGGCTCGTCTAGCACTTATGAGACGATTTACTCGGCCCCGATAACGTCCTCGGCAAACGAATTTGGGGAACCGTTTAATGCCGCTAAACCAGCAGGTGGCATGTTTTTCAATGGTGGCTTAGTGCCCCAGGAAAGAGTGCAGATGAATCTGTCATCTGCTGCGCCTTTTCCATCCTACTTATCCGTAGCGGGTAAAATTGTCGTGCCTGCGGCACAAACCCAGGCCGCCATCCGCGATGCTAACATACCTTCTTCGACGCCGGTGCCTTTAAATACCCAGCTAACTCCGCAGTCTAATGCTCTAACATCGGTGGTTAGAGCCGACAGCGACCCTTATAGCAGCGACCCCAGTAAGAATCCAGTAAAACCGCTATCTCCTCCACAATTAGATGACAAATTGACGCGCTATCAGCAACTAACTAAGTATTCTGATGTTGGCAACGGTTCGCTTTATGGCTATGGGACCGGTGGCGTCTATATAGACAATGCTGACGACTTTGAGAAAGTTGTCACGGCCAATGGAAGCTACCGCGCCCTTAGCATTTCTGACATGCAAAGACTCTGGCAGCGCAAATCCTTCTTTGCGAATACAACCGGAGCTAATCCCGACGGTGCTCCCAATGTAGGAGGGGGTGTGCAAGCCGGAAATTTAACCAGTCCGCTTCCACGCTATCGCTTAGCCTGGAAATCACCCAGCAGTACTGAGACCTGGACTTATCCTACCGCGGCTGGATCCCTGGAAGAGCGTGGCGTTCGGGGTTGGGTCAGCCCTTACGAGTTCATGCCACGCGGTGCAACCATCCTGCTTAATGGTAATCAAATCACCATTATCCGTGATGACCGCTCCGATGCTTTGTTTGCCGCTCCTGACCTTAATAAAGCCTGGCAAGATCGCACTACTGGCAACCGTATATCAGGCGCATATAGCATGACCATTGACTATAGTACATCCAATGAATCACGCACTGTGGGTGGCAGTACTATTCTCAATCAGCCCTTTAACGGGGTTATTTACGCTGATGGTAACGTGCGGGTTCGGGGCACAGTAGGTAACAAAGACCTAACGATTGTGTCGGCTGGTAATATTTATGTTGATGGCGCGATTCGCAGGGGGGGTGCCGGGCACATCGCTCTTATTGCCAAAAAGAATGTCACGCTCAATCCGACGCAGTTCCTTACTCATCTGCCTGGCCAGAATGATCCTAGCATAGTGACCGATCCGACAACCAAAGAAATCTTCTACAATATGACCCTACCGGGCGGCAACACTCCAAACACCACAGAACAGATTGGGCGTGACTTCCGCCTGGATGATACTACCGTGCCAGCCAGTGATTATTATCTCACCATGCAACATGCAGGCGAGATGAAAAATGCCTTTGACCTGACTTATCCAACACCGGCAGCACCAAACCCAGCGCCCACACCTATTTCTATCACGATTAAAGACCCCAGCCCAAACACTCCGCCTACCGTCATTGATGCAAACGAAAAGCATTTTGCAGGCAGCAGTTCAACAGGGCAGGACTTTGATATTAATCTCACCGACTTATCCGCCACACCTACACCAACAGCCAATCAGGGTAGTGATGGAACTGCCAATAGTTTAAATACTCTTAAGTCAAACGCAGCTTTTAGCACTCCAACTGGCTGGCAAATGACCCTGCCCGCAGCAAATGGGACCCTGCCAGCACGGCGCATTGCTTCACTGAAGGCTTCTAACGTAACCACCACATGGCTTCCACTTCATGTTCCCTTGACGGTTTCAGTAGGGGTATTGTCCAATCCTGGGGCCAATTTTCTTAATATACCAGCCTTTGGGTCTCCACCACCTCTTACCATCGGCAGCAGTTTTAGTTGGAATGGTAGCAATCCCCCCCCAACTTATGATCCCACTATTCAAGGGTACTGGGAGGATGTGGGGGTCTTACAACCGACTCCAACGCCAGTTGCAGGCCAAACCCCACAGTCCTTTGCGGCTGACACAACAGTGGGCGAGCCGTTCTATCAAATTCCCAATCCATCAAACCCAAATGGCAGATTGCAGGCACATCTCCAATGGATGAGCCGTAAGTTGAGCACAACCTGGTTGCCAATTAATGATAACGCGATTGGCTTCATGCGCGACCCGGCAGAAACACTGTGGCCTACTGGAGTTCTACCAGGCTACCGTTTAGGCTACTTTAAAATTGAGCGTGCCCTTTCTGGTTTGACGCCATTCCAAGCAAATCAAAACTTTGCGGGTAACACGCCAGGAGTTAGTTATCCTGAACAGGCGTTATCCTATACTGTTCAGGCCACTATTATGGCTCAGGAAGGCTCATGGTTTGTGATTCCCATGCCTCTCGTGCCGAGATTTGATGTCAATGGGGATGGGAATACGACTGATGCGCAAGACTTGGCCGCCGCAACTCGTTTCCGGCGACTGAATTATCAAGTGTTCGTCTTGGGGAACATTGCTCAAAATCATTCTCCAACGACAGATGCGGACTATGATCTAGAACAAGACCCCGATGGCCGACCTGAAGGTGCCATGCGACTGTGGGTTGATTCACTCTCTTACCCACACGATATTGATAGTGCAGGTAATGGTCAAAACTGGCGAACTATCACTTACGCGGCTGATCCTATACCTGCTAACAATAATCTGTATTTACCAGTCACACCTGACATAGCTTACACAGGCTAAAGGGCATAAACATAACACAACAGGGGCGCACCATCATGGTGCGCCCCTGTTGTGTTATAGGTAATGAAAGTTGAGAGGGGCAGAATTACCCCATCGCGTCTTTGCCTATTGCTGCACAAATCCTTCGGGTAGTTCCGGGGTAGCGCGGGGAGCGGCCAGGCCCATCTGGGCTTTCATGGCGGCCAGTTCAGCATCCACTTTGGCATCGCCACCGCCGCTTTGCAGTTGCTTGAACTCATCTTCCAGGCTGCCAGAGTCGAGACTTTCCATTGCTGTGGCGACGCTCATCTCGTGTTGAGTGCGCTTCTTGAGGCGGTCGAAGCCCGCGAGAGCCTGGCTATTGCCGATGCCGGAAGCCACCTGCTGCACATGCTGGCGGGCAATGGCCGTGCGATGCTGGGCCACTAAGACATCGCGCTGGCGCTCCATGTCCGCGATCTTGCCGCGCAGTTGTTCGGCAGCAGCTTTAAGCGAATCCACCTGTTTCTTCTGCTCATCCAAAACGACGCGCAGGTCATTATTCTCCTGCTCCTCCCGCTGCTTTTCGGCCAGGGCTTTACGGGCCAGGTCTTCGCGCCCGGCGGTCAGGGCCATGTGCGCTTTGTTCTGCCAGTCAGTAATATCGGCTTCGTTCTCTGCATAGGCGCGGCGGGTGTCTTCATAAGAAGCAATGACCATCGCCACCTCATGCCGCACTTCGGCCAACTCTGAATTAGCTTTGCGCAGAAACTCCGCGCTCATCTTCACCGGGTCTTCGGCCCGGTCTAACAATTCATTGACGTTGGCCGACAGAATCGAGCCGACACGCCCTAGAATATCTCCTAATGCCATAGCGTTTTCTCCTTTAGTAGTGAACCTGGGGTAACGACATTTTCAAGGTAATTCTCATTTTACCCGAATTGATGAAAAACTTCGTTAAATCTGTTAAGAAGTTTGATTTTCAAATCCGGCAAGCCCAAGCGACAGGCTCGTCTTCGCCATTAAGCACCTAAAAGCTTCAATATAGCCTCTGCACCAATATCCGCACCATTGCGCCAGGCTTGACCCGTCTCTGCATCGGTTCTTGGCATGGCCGCTGCCATCGCCTGGCGGAGTCGCTCGCGGGTGGCGGGCTGCATGAGATCACGAATAGCCGCCGTCAACTCGATGACTCGCTCGTTGTCAGCGGTCACTCCTGCCTGATTATCCATTCCGGCGCCTTCCCCCACACAGAGCGCACGCCCTGCCTGAGCCAGATTCTGGGCACGCTGCTGTTGATCGTCTACATCGCGGGTAAAAGGCCACAGCACGGTAGGAACCCCGGCAGCCTGTAGCTCATGCGTCGTATTGTAGCCCACCGAGGCCACCGCACAATCGAAGGCATTGAGATAGGGCATCGCAGGATAAACATCACGCAGCACACGCCATTGAGGTTGTGCCAGCGGAGGTGACGTTGCAGATACGCTACTTCCCTGTTCCACCTCTGTTGATGTTACTTCTGCTGGCTTAGCACTCGTTGCATTAGCAGGTGGGCGCAATAGTGGCCCTTCCATCTCCACCCAGAGCATTTCGCTGCCAGCCCCCTCAATTGCACAGTTCAATTGCTTGCGAGCGACTGCCGTTTCCGGCTCCCCGCCCCCACCTAAAGTGAGCAATCCTATTTCACCTTCCAGAGGTAAGCCCAGTTGGGCACGAGCCGTGGTGCGGTCAAGCAGTTCCTCCCGGTCACGCAACAGCATCGGGCCAGTCCAGACAGTGGGAATGCCATCTGGGGTGGGAATCTCTTCCGTATCAGGCGCATGAGGCACCAGGATTAGATCATACAGCCGTAGCGTGTTTTGCAGGAATGTGTCATTGGCCCGCTCCGGGCGTTGGGCGCGGAACACAAAAACCTTGCGCAATGGCCAGCGCAGCAACGGCAACAGTTCATGCAAGGCTCCGGCGGCGAAAGTGTCTACAATTAAACAGTGGGGATCAAAAGCCGTGACCGCATTCCATACCACGCTTTGGCTCAAGCGTACAAACGAGCCATGCCGCAACCGCCCTGTCGAAGCCGCTGCCCGCGAGGGCACCTTCAACGCCGCAAAGCCTTCCCGATAAATAACGTGAGATGCTTCACTGGCCGTCAGCAAAAGAATCTCAGCCGCTGGACACTGGCGTCGCACCGCCCGCGCCAACGCGAGCAGCCGCGTGACATGGCCTAAACCCAATCCGTCAACAGCATAAAACAGATATCGCATTCTTTAATGTTGAGTGTTGAAGTTTGAGTTAGGAAGGCCAAGTTCATTCAACCCAACATCTATAATTTAGCGCAAGTGTGCCTGGAGATGAGAGGCGTTGCGCTCATCCTCTAAAGCTTTGCGCGATTCGGCAAAGGCGATAAGCTTCCAGCCTCCGGCGGGAATAGTAACGGTCGCTTCGGATTGGTAGCCGCGCACGGTTAAGGGTAAATCATCGTCATCCGCCAGGTCAAGTGCTACGCCGGGAGCGCCACCCACGGCGGCCCCAATCGCTGCCGATTGGTTGCTGGTATTAAAGAGAGCTACTAACAGGGTGTTTTTGGCGGAGCGACGGACGGCCACCCGAATCGCTTCGGCCCCGGCCTGCTGCGCATCTGTGCCGCGCACATGCACCAGGCTTTGCTGCATATAACCGGCAATAGCGGCATAATAGCGTTGTAATGGCGTGGCGCGGTTGATATTCGGCAGCACCGCATCCGGGGCACGCGGGGTGCCCAGAGTTGGCTGGGCCTCATGAGTGGCTGGCTTTTGCGATAAGGTATCGGTAAGTCCGGCATCCCGGCGGTTCTCGCCACCCTCACCATCAGCGATTAAATGATAAGGCATCCAGATTACCTCGCCTTTACCAACGGGGGTAATAATCACAGCGGGTGAGCCATCTTCCAGCCGCGCTGCGACACGCGGGCCAGTCAACACATCTTTACCGCGCTCCGGCTTGGGCAGCTTTTCTAACGAGGTGGGGCTAAGCTTGACCTGCACATTCTGCTCAACTGTGGCACGCGCCCCGTGTCCAGCACCCCACGTCCAGGGATCTTCCAGAATCATGGTCGCCTGTTTACGCTCTATCCCGGTGGCAGTTGCTCCGACCAGGGAGGCCAGTTTCCAGGCAGGCTGCCCTCTCTCATCCAGCAGGGGTGCGCCTTCCATGTAGATAATGCCACCGGCTTTAACCGTCGCCTTAAACTGCTCCACAGTGGCATCACTGATGCGCTCCCCCAGCGCCACGCAGAATGATTCCGGCACTTTAGCAAATTCCTTCTGTTCCTTTTGCGATAGGGTGCGCGCCACTTGCGGCACCCGTCCTGCGTCCCGGAGTGTGCGATAAAGTTGGGGCGTTGCCTCATTGCCCGCACCCAGGCTTTCTGGCAACGGTAGCACTCCAATATCTTCTAAAGTCACCGATCCAAGAAACAGTGGAAGGTTGCGCGCAACCACCCGCTGCCAGGCCACCGCAGGGTCGTTTTGGCTAATTAAACCTGTGGCCCCACTCATAAAATAATCAAGAGAAGATAGCGGTGGGGAAACTACGTTCAGCCGCCCCTCTTCTGTCACGTCCTGCCCTTGAACGAAAATCGGTAGATCATAACCAGCCTGCTCTTCAGCCAGGCGACGGGCGGCTTTCACGGGCCAGATGCTGTCTGCCGCACCTGCATGAATCACCACCCCATCACAAAACGCTCCATAGGCATTAATAGCTTCGACTGCCGCTTCGGATGAGGGATCGTCATTGACCTCTACCCCCAAAAGTAAGGCGGCATCAGGAGCCTGGTTTTCGACAAGCTGGCGGATTTGCTTGATGAGATTAACATCAGCCCCGGCTAAAGGGATATTATTGTGCGCTGCTATGGGCAATTCAAAGCCGAGATAGTTACGCGCCGCACTCGCCTGTGCGGTGCGTAACGCATTGGCGATGCTGGCTCGCCAGTCCAGCGGCGGCTCATTGGTTGTAGCATCGTGCAAAGCTGGCAGTTTGATCACATTCCAGTTCACAGGGGCAGCAGTGAAAACGTTGTGCGGCTGCACTTTGCCTTTGTGATTCAAATCCCGCTTGAGGGCCGGTAAAAAAAGTGGGCCAGTCGTAGGAGCGGTGGGGGCAACGTTATTTAAATTGTTACCAAGATTGCCAGCATCAGTAAAAAAGGGGGAGTCGTTGAGCAGCCACCACCCCGCCTCACGATGAACGCCAGGGATGAGCAAAGGGGCTGACTGCGACAACGCGGCGTGAGCTTTGTCATTGGATACAATGCGCAACTCATAGGCTCCCGGATCACCTTGAATGGTGATTGAAGTCTGGTAGCTACCATTGCGTTGCACAAAATCACGGATCACATCAGCAAGCATGATGGGTCGCCCCGCTTCAAATAAGCCCACGCGCAGGCGCGGGTTGGGCACAGGAAAATTAGCCGTGAGATTAAGAGTGACAACCGTGTTAGGGCCAAGTGATGTCGGCTCAGCTTGTAAGACGGGCAGTTGAGTGGCTGGTGCGGCACCAGACTGCGAGGGGCGAGTATTCTGGGCGGCAACTGGCACGCCAGCAAATGCCAGTTGCAAGGCACTAGCAACCAGCAGCGAGGGGAGCAAAGACTTCAAAGGTGTTCCTTTCGACAAACGACTGATACAGCTATTAAGAGTTTGGCCCTCACCCCCGGCCCCTCGCCCAAGGTTGGGCGAGGGGAGACAAACTCTTACTAATAAGATGAACCGCAGAGACGCGGAGGTCATAGAGAAGAAAGGGATGCTCTTAAATACTCTGTGTTCCCGGCGTCTCTGCGGTTCATCTAACGAACATTATCAAGTCATAGTTAGGGCACCCTTCTCCCAGTATTGGGAGAGGGGCTGGGGTGAGGGCCAAACTCTTAATGCTTTTTATGACGCTTTTTGCTGTGCTTGGTTTTGCCCTGACTGCTCTTGCCTAAGCTGGTATGCAAGCCCGCAGCTTTGGGAGCATACGGATTGATATAGCGCATTCGCAGCAGTTCGGGGATAGTGACGAAGCGATAGCCCCGCTCACGCAGGGTGTTGATAATGCGGGGCAGAGCTTCTACAGTCTGATGGCGATCACCACCGCCATCATGCATTAAGGCAATGCCGCCGGGAGAAGCCTGGCTAATAATCATGGAGGCAATACTGCCCGCACCCGGCTTTTTCCAGTCGGCGCAGTCGGCAGACCAGATGAGGACAGCATCTTTTTCCTGCTCGGCCTGGCGTGCCATGCCATTTTTGAGCAGGCCATACGGCGGACGAAAGATCGTAGGGCGGAAGCCAAGGGCTTTTTCAATCGCCTGATCGGTGCGCTCCACCTGTCCCACCGGATCACGCGGACGGGAGGGGTGATCCCACGAGTGATTGCCGATGGCATGACCAGCATCGCGCACGGCCCGCGCTACGTCAGGCCGCGCCCGCACCTCATGGCCCACCATGAAGAAAGTCGCCTTGATGTTATTAGCCGCCAAAATACGCAACACTTCTCTGGTATATTCCGGCCAGGGGCCATCGTCAAAGGTTAAAGCAAAGACTTTTTCTCCTGGTCGCACCGGAACTTTATGGATGACGGCACCCTGCGCCCAGGTGGGAATTGAAAGAGAATTAGGGGGTTCAGTGGCGCGGGGAGCCGGGGCCGAAGCATGAGCTACCGTCAGGCCGGGCATATTTACTGGCGCAGCCGCTTTCAGTGTTGAGGGAGAAACGCCAGTTGAAGTGAATTTGGCGCAACCTGCTCCGACAAGCAACATTCCTGTCGCGGCACTGTATAATGCAATTTGTTGCTGGGTTCTTTTAAGGGGAAGTATTTTAAGATAATTTTTCTGCCGCAGTAGATTGCTCGGTGCCGTCATGCCGTTCCTTATAAAGATGTTTAATCCAAGAATTTAGTATAACACGACGATTGTCGCCATTTGTTCACAGCGAGTAGCCTCTTGTGTTGATAAAGAGGCACAAACTGCACCCTCGCCACGAACCTGTGTTAAAATAGTTTGTGAAATTTTGCACTTATATTAGACGCACGGCTTTAACGGCAGAGCGTGTTCTGTTAATACTGAGGGCAAAGTTACCGGAGAGTTTGTTTTTCTGGCTTAGGCCGCCGCTACGTGAGGTCGTTTCAGTTGTCAAAGAATTGTAGAACAAGCTTCTACAAATAAAGCTTGACTTTGACCAGGTTGTTAGTTTGGATGTTGTTGCAGACTCACCAACTCTTAATCTCGGCATAATCACAGCACGTTATTAATTAGCAGCAAGGGCATCGCTCAAAGGGGTTGGAAGCATTGCGTTGGACACGGCGTACCATCGTCGAGGAAATCAAGCGGTTACATAAAGCCAACACTGAACTCAATTATGCCAGCGCCGAAGCGCACCATCTTAATCTGGTGCGCGCTGCCGCCTGGCACTTCGGCACCTGGCGACGGGCGGTGGAAGCGGCAGGCATAGATTACGAGCGCCTGTCTAAATATCAACGCTGGGATCAACAGCGTATCATTGAGCGGATTCTTCAACTGCACCAGCAGGGGGCCGATCTCAGTTGGCGGGCTGTCAGCCTGGAAGTAGACCCGCCTTTAGCCGCCGCTGCTCTACGGCCCAATGGTTTCCCCTCGTGGCGGGCCGCCATCACTGCCGCCGGACTGGATATTAGCGATGTGGCTCGCTATCAATACTGGGACGATGCTCGCATTATCGCAGAGATTCAGCTTCTCCATCGTAAAGGCGAGCCACTCTCTTCCAAAGCAGTTCAAATCAGTAACCAGCCGCTCTTCTGTGCCGCTCGCCGCCGTTTTGAGTCCTGGGATAATGCCTTAAACAAGGCTGGATTCAGTGCCGCAAAAATTCGCCTGCGCCGTCCCGCTACTGCTGCCCAACGTAAGTCGAAACCCAATTCAATTGCACATCCCGGTTCCAATGGGACGTTAAAGCCAACCTCAGGTACCAAACGGGTCAAAGGGACAGCCCCACTCAATGGCACCGCAACAGCTAAAGGTGCAAGTTCCACTCTATTGGCACCTGCCTCAAAAACCGACCGCACGCGCAAAATTGCGACGACTTCTAAGCCATCTCGGACGCTTAGGACTAATTCGGCACCCCTAATTACAACCTCACCTAAACTCTCAACTAATGCCAAAGCCACGCCCAAGCCACATGAGGAAACGCGCAATGCCCGCACTTCCAGTGTGGCTCAACAATCTCGCCCAACCACAGCACGGGGCACCAAGCCTGCGGCCAGTTCTAAGGCACACTCTCGCGCAAAGCCAAAAGCACGAGTCCCAGTATTAAGCCATACCAGCCCTTCGCGCACGCGGTAAAGCCAGGCGGTAAATGTGTACTGTTAGCCGCTAAGTTAAGCGACCGCAAGCTGCAAAAGGCGATTAGAGATTCCTCATGAGCAAATCCATTGCATTTCTGGGCACCGGTATTATGGGTGCGCCGATGGCCGTTAATCTTTTGCACGCTGGTTACGCGGTGCGCTGCTACAATCGCACGCGTGCTAAGACTCAGCCAGTAGTGGATGCGGGTGGCCTAGCTTGCGATACTCCCGCTGAGGCCGCGCAGGGGGTCGAGGTCATCATCACAATGGTAACCGATAGGCCAGACGTGGAGCAGGTGCTATTCGGCGCGGAGGGAGCCTTGGCCACAACCAGTACAGCGGGTTTGTGCATTGATATGAGTACCATCTCGCCCACCTTAACGCGAGATTTAGCTCAGCGAGCAAGACAAAAGGGAGCGCGTTATTTAGATGCCCCAGTCACCGGCGGACAACCGGGCGCAATTAATGGCACGCTTTCGATTATGGTTGGTGGCGATGAAACGGACTTTGAAGCCGCATGCCCTATCTTCGAGGCAATGGGCAAGACGATCACCTACTGCGGCAATCATGGCGCGGGCCAGAGCGTGAAACTGTGCAATCAAATCTGCGGCGCGCTGAACCTGCTGGGCGTCTGTGAAGCCCTTATCTTGGGCCAGCAACAGGGCATTGATCCTGAGATTGTGATGACGGTGATTAGCGCCGGGGCCGGTTCCAGTTGGGCGATGCAGAATTTAGCTCCTAAGATTATCAAAGGCGATTTTGCACCCGGTTTCATGATTGACACCCAACAAAAAGATATGCGCTTGGTTGCCGAAGCCGCCGAAAATGCGGGGGTGCCCCTGCCCGGAGCCAGCCTCGCTCAACAACTCTGGCGAGCCGCTCAAGTGCATGGCTGGGGCACAGAAGGCATCCAGGCGATGGCTAAAGTTCTTGAACTGATGGCGAATGTAGAGCGAGATGCTAAAGCCTGAGTAAGATTACCTAAAGAGTTATAATCAACAGCAGGTGAAAAGCATGAAATACAAAGTCGCGCTGTATGAATCGGAAGAAGGATTTGCAGTATCTTGTCCAGCTTTGCCTGGCTGCTGGTCACAAGGCGAAACCGAAGAAGAAGCCCTGGATAATATTCAGGATGCTATTCAGGAGTATCTCGCTGTCATTGAGGAGAATTTGCAGGATGCCCAAGTGCGCGAAATTGAGATTGCAGCTTAAAAATGCCTAAGCTTCCGGGAATCAATCACCTCCGTGCAGTAGCAGCATTTCAAAAAGCAGGATTCTCCATAGCCCGGCAGGGCAAGCACATTACTATGTCTGATGGGGTTCGCACCATAATCATACCACGCCATAATCCTATTAACGCCATAACAATGGCCGGAATTGTTCATGACGCGGGTTTGACCATAGACGAATTCCGCGATCTACTTTGATCTCATAACCATAAATCCCGTTGCCTGTGGCAATTAATATCAGCCATCAATACCACGTCTATTTACAATCCACCCCCGCTTTTGCAAACTACAGGGCACAAACCAAATTTCTTGACTAAATTTTGCCCATGCCTACTATAACTGTCGCACACTCGCCGGACTCAGATGATGCGTTTATGCATTATGCCCTGGGACGCCATAAGATTGAGACCGGGGACATTGAATTTAAACACGTTCTACAAGATATTGAAACCCTCAATCAGCGGGCTTTTGAAGGCACTTATGAAGTAACGGCCATCTCCATCCACGCCTACGCACACCTGCATGATAAATATGCCCTGCTGCCGCACGGCGCTTCGATGGGTGAAAATTATGGGCCCATGATTGTGGCACGAGAGCCATTTTCCCTCGAAGCGGTTAAGCAGCAAACGGTGGCGATACCCGGCACCATGACTTCGGCATATCTGGCACTCAAACTTTTTGCACCGGATATTCAGACTACCACCATGCCTTTTGATCAGATTTTACCAGCGGTGGCAGAGGGCAAAGTTGCGGCGGGGTTATTAATTCATGAAGGTCAACTCACCTATTCTCAGGCGGGGCTGCATAACATCGTTGACTTGGGTGGATGGTGGGCCGAGCAAACGGGTGGCTTGCCACTGCCTCTGGGCGGCAACGTGATTCGCCGCGATTTGGGCACCGACCTCATGCGCCGGGTTTCGCACCTGCTGCGCGAGAGCATTCGCTATGCCCTTGAACATCGTGAGGAAGCTCTGGACTATGCCATAGACTATGCCCGTGATATGACCCAGGAACGTGGTTTGGTGGATCGCTTTGTGGGTATGTATGTGAATCAGCGTACTTTAGATTATGGCGAAGATGGGCGGCGTTCGGTGCAGTTATTCCTCGATAGGGGTTTTGAGCAGGGCGTCATCCCGCATAAGGTGAATGTTGAATTCGTTGATTGAATCCTAATCTTTGATTAAAGCCGTTTGTGGAATTATAATTGCAGGTTATAGCCACACTGCGCAAAAGCCGGAGCGACCAGAACCAGAGCAACCCGAAAGCGAGGAGACCAGCATGAAAGTAGGCGTGCTTTTATCAGGCTGCGGAGTGGAGGACGGCAGCGAAATTTATGAGGCCGTATTAACCATTTTAGCCCTCGAACGTGGCGGCGCGTCGGTGCAGGCTCTGGCCCCTGATGTGGAACAGGCCAACGTGGTGAATCACTACACCGGGGCCGAGTCGCGCCAGGAAACGCGCAGTGCCCTCGCCGAGTCAGCGCGTATTGTGCGCGGCAAAATTAGTTCCATCAATGAAGTCTCTGCCCATGATCTAGATGCGCTCGTGATACCTGGCGGCTATGGTGTCGTAAAAAACCTTTGCAGCTATGCTTCCGATGGGGTCAATGCACGGGTCAATCCCGAAGTGGAGCGCGTGATTCAAGAGATACACGGGCTGGGTAAGCCGATTGGAGCGATGTGCGTGGGGCCGCTGTTAGTTGCGCTTTCCCTGCGCAATGTGCCAAAACCTAACGGCCCATTGACCATGACTATCGGCGATAATGGCTCAAGCGCTCTGGATTTGATTGCACTGGGTGTTAGTCATGCCGTCACGGGCGTAGACCAAATTTATGTAGATAACAACAACAAGATTGTTTCTACAGCGGCCTTTCTCCTCGCGCATAGTGTCAGCGAGGCAGAGGCAGGCATTACGAAACTGGCGAATCAAGTGCTGCAAATGGCAGGCGAGTTGGGGCCAGGTCATGTCGGTGAAACTATGACTTCGACAGTGACTTCAGCGTAGCAGGGCCAATATTGTTGTCAAGAAATTAGAATGGGGTCTTGATTTTTCTATCGAGACCCCATAAACATAACTTGCTTATGAGTGAATTTGTCACAGTAGCCCAGTGTGAAAGCCTGTCCGACGGCGTGGGAGAATGTGTTCGCATTGGCAACAAGCAAATCGCGCTTTTCCGCCTGGGTGAAGAGTTCTACGCCATTGATAATGAATGCCCCCATTCCGGCGGCCCCTTATGTGATGGTTTTACCGAAGGCCATAAGGTCATGTGTCCCTGGCACTGCTGGGAATTCAATATCACTAACGGCGAATGCCTGACTGTGGCTGGCTTCGATGTGGAAAGTTACCCCGTACGCATTGAAAATGGCACCGTACAAATTCAAATTGAACCCTGAGTAATATATTTATTATCCGTCCATTGAATAATTATGAATCAACAGTCTTACTTTGGCACCGATAAAGCTTCTACCCCAGAACGCACTTTAGCAACAGCTTACACTGCCCCGAAACCGTGGAGTTCCGCACGCCCCCATACTTTGGTCGTCGCGTGTTCCGATGGGCGTTTGCAAGAGAATGTAGATGAATTTCTGGCAAACCACTTAGGCACCATCCATTATGACCGGATGTATATACCCGGTGGCCCTGGCGCGCTCATCGGCAATGGCGTTGAGTTTGCACGGCCTGAACAACTCCGTAAAGAATGCACCTTTTTGATGGAAGCTCATCAAATTGAACAGCTCATCCTGCTCTTTCACGGTGCCTCCGACGATGGTTTAGAAGCCGCCTGCTGCGCTGATTACAAACGCAAGTTCCCCCACCATAACCCTGCCCAGATTAATGCCCAACAGGAAGCCGATGTGCCCGAACTGCTGCGCCTCTTCTCCTGGCCGCATGGATTACGCATCCATATCTATCGAGCCGAAGTCCTGCCTGATGGCAGTGTGCGCTTTGTGGATTTGCAGCAGAGTTAGATTTAGCCACGGAACCACACAGAAGGACACGGAAATTGGGGGATGGGGTTCAGGGCATGGGGTTTAGAACTAACAGCCAAGTAAGTCCTGCTGTTGTCACCCTGTCACCCCCTCACCTTGTCACCCCTTCTTTCTGTGTTCTTCCGTGGCTAAATCTAACTAAGCGCACTGCGCGCGGCACAGACGGTTTGCTTGGCGGCTTCTATGCTGTCCCCAAAGGCGGTGAGATGGCCCATTTTACGACCGGGCTGCGCTGTAGATTTGCCATAGAGATGCAGCTTGACGTCGGGGAAAGCACAGGCCGCTGCCCAGTTGGGTTCACCATCTTGCCATAAATCGCCGAGCAGATTCGCCATCGCCGCTGGCCGCAGTTGCTCTGGGGAGCCAAGCGGTAAGCCACAGACGGCGCGTAGTTGTTGCTCGAATTGGCTGGTGACACAGGCATCGAAGGTAAAATGGCCGGAGTTGTGGGGGCGTGGAGCCAGTTCGTTAATCAGTAACTTGCCATCCCTTTGCAGGAAAAATTCCACACACATCACACCAACCACATCCAGCGATTCCAGTACGGCTTGGGCAATGGCTACGGCCTCGCGTTCCACTTCAGGGGGCACCGCAGCCGGAGCGATGGTGACATCCAGAATATGGTTACGATGCTCGTTTTCTACCACGCCATAATGCACAAAAGCTCCATCCAACCCTCGCGCTCCCACGACCGAGACCTCGCGCTCGAAATCTATAAAACCTTCTAAGACGCCCTCTTGTCCATTGAGCGATTGGAAAGCTAATTCGACTTCCCCTGGCCCTTGAATCTTTGACTGGCCTTTGCCATCATAGCCGAATCCTGCCGTCTTGAGCACAGCGGGAAAGCCGACTTCATCTAAGCCAGTGCGCAGTTCATCCAGGGAACAAACTTTGCGAAAAGCGGCCAGGGGGAAACCATGTTGGGCCAGAAAGCTTTTCTCGCGCCAGCGGTTTTGTGTGATGTGCAGCACTTCGCCACTCGGACGCACCGGGGCATGAGTTGCTGCTGCTTCGACCGTGGCGGCTGGGACGTTTTCAAATTCAAACGTCACCACGTCCACCCCGCGCGCAAAGTTTTGCACCGCTTCCAAATCATCATAAGAAGCGGTTACTTCCACATCACAGAGCTGTCCGGTGGGAGTATCCGATTTGGAGGAGAAAGTATGCACGCGATAGCCCATGCGCCGTGCAGCGATGGCAAACATGCGCCCCAATTGACCACTACCTAAAACGCCGACTGTCGCGCCAGGAAGAATCGCTTTACTCATCTAAACTCATCTGCATTACTTTTTGGGTTTGCTCGTCACGGAAGCGGCGCAACTGTTCACGCAATTCAGGACGTGTATTGGCCAGAATAGCCACCGCTAATAAAGCCGCATTAGTTGCCCCGGCTTGACCAATAGCCAGAGTCCCCACCGGAATGCCCGCAGGCATCTGCACAATCGAAAGCAGCGAGTCCATGCCTTTCAAAGCACGACTCTCGACGGGCACACCTAACACCGGCACCAGGGTTTGCGCTGCTGCCATGCCGGGCAAATGCGCTGCCCCACCCGCCCCGGCGATAATCACTTCAATGCCACGCTGCTCAGCCCCCGCCGCAAACTCGGCCAACCAGAGTGGCGTGCGGTGCGCCGACACTATCTGCGCCTCATGCGGCACGCCAAACTGTTCCAGAATCGCCACCGCGTGGCGCATCGTCTCCCAGTCGGACTTACTGCCCATGATGACGACGACGATAGGGTTCGGGGTTTCGGGTTTCGGGTTTGGAGTCATAAATTGAGTGTTATGCTTTAGAACCAGAATTGTAGGGGCAGGTCTTGTGCCTGCCCCAGCGTTCCTGCCACGCTGTTATCTACCGCTCTGTTGGGCAGGGGGAGGGCAGGCACAAGACCTGCCCCTACAATGCAACCATGACTCTTTAAACCTACATATTCTACAACTCTTCAATTCTAATTTCTGCCGTTTGCACCAGTTGGTCAAACCATTTGCCATCAGGCGAGACCAAAGGGAACCACCAGGCTGTTGGGCGATAGTTGGTATAGCGCAAGCCGTAGCTTACGGCAATAGAATCGCGGGTATAACGGAGGCGGGCTAATTCGGCTTCGTATTCAATACGGGCAATAGTCGCACGGGCCGCAACCGCATCAGCACTGCGTTCGAGAGCGATGCGCTCGGCAATTTTGGCTTTAGCCGTGACCTGGGCATTATGAGCTAAGGCGCGAGGCGCGCGGATTTCCTCGTCAAAATGAGCACGCTCTTTTTCTCGCTGCGTAATACGGGCGCGCAACTCTTCAACTTCCTGAGATTCTTGCTCGTCACGCTGCGCCTGGACTGCCCTTTCTTCCTTGGTCAGCTTGAGCGGCTTACCATTGGCATCGGTAGCGACCAGGCGTTGCGCGGCGGCTTCTTTGATATCAAAGATGCGCTCGCGCAAGGGCTGAATGGTGGCGCGAAAATCTTCACCCTTAGCGCGTTCCACTTCTCCCGCACGTTGTTTGGCGGCTTTCGCCTGTTCACGCAGCTCAGCGACTTCTTGTTCCAACACCAAAGTGCGCTGTCGTAATGTTTTAATGATCTGGCGGGCTTCAGCATAAACTTTTTGCTCTTCAATCCACTCGCCACCGCGCCACTCGGCTAAAATGGCCAACAGGTCACGCGGTGATTGGCTCGCTTTGAGGGCCGCCCGCAATTTATCCTGCTCTTCGCAGACACTTTGCCAACGTGCTCCAAATTCCGCAGCGGGAACAATCTCTTTGCCAAAACCCACCGCTAAATGCGGCGGCAAGCGCAGGGTGGCCGTTGCATTACCAAGGGCATCCCAGGTCGCATACTTCAAGCGCAGCATAGGATAAAGCTTCAAGTCCACCCCGGCAGCGCGTAACGCCTGATTCATGGCTTGGGTGCGGTTAGTGTAACTGGACGCTTTTTCATGAAAGACAAAGATAAACTCATGGGCCAGCATAGAAATCAGGGCCACCGCTTTACCCACAAGCGCGACTCGCTCCCCGAATTTTGCTTCTAAAACATCCGCCAATTCCTCAACTGAGCCACAGTCGCAGCCCGTGCATAAGGTAATCGGCTCTTCGGTATCAATGTACAGCGAGCCGTCATGCAGGCGCAATGTACCACGCCCACGACCGGGAATCACCACATCGAACGGTAACGCACCTGCTCCTAACTGGCCTAATGTATAGATACCACTGCCCCGCACAGCATTGTCATAACACTGTCTGGCTAAGTCGCGGGTCGCGGGTTGTAGGAATAAATCTACGAAGCGGAAGCGGGGTAAATTCGCCGTGGCGCGGTTGAAACGGAATAGCTCAAGAGAAGCCCCGGTTTGCAGATTGCAGGAACCTTCACCGCGCACCATCATCCACAGGCGCGGCGTCAGCCAGCGGTACAGGTCGGAGAGCGTTCCCTCCAGCTCCGCCTGGATATATTCATCTACCCAACCCAAAACTTGAGCCTTGATAGATTGATGAGGCGCAGCGGAGGAGGCAGTTTCATCACTGCCGCCTGCTACCATGTTTAGGCTCTGGGTAAAACCCCATTCCAACTGAGCGCGCAAAGCGGGAGCAATATCGCGCAGCTTCACATCGGCAGCAATAAGAGGTCGCGGCTCCGTATGTACCAGGGCACGCCAGCCCCACGCTTCGGTCTCATGGTTCAACAACGCCTCCACCCCACCCGGATAGCGTTTTGCTACCCGGTCAAAAGCCACACCATTCTCCGTCAGCAGAGAGCGGGTTGGCACTGTTTCGCTCCCAAAGAGGCAGCTTAACTCACCTGCCGCGCTCCACAGATTGCGCGTGTCGCCATCATTATGTGGCACCATTATATATTTCTCGGTGCGATTTTCCAGATGCGGCAACTTGGCGAAATAGTCGGTGTCGTGGACGGCGGCGACCATTGTCGCTGCGGGATTGACACCTTCGAGGATGCGACAAAACGCGGCCTTAACTGGCTCATCCCATAAGACAGTCTGGCCTAAAGTGAGAAACGGCGCGGCAGGAAAACGCTTTTGCAACTCTTCCAGAGCCGCTACTGCCGTCGGATGAAACTCCGCCATTAAAAGAACTCCACGGGTGCAGGTGATTCTTTCGTCATTGATTGATCTCAGTTAGCTTTAACGAACGAAGTTTACTGCAATGTCTACGCCGTGGGTCGCATTTCGTGGAGACTTATTTGAAAATTCGAGAACAATAGAAGCGGGGGAAAGGACGTTGCGCCTGAGTCGGGTGCAGTGCCTGATTTAGCTATATTGAATGGCCCTACCAATGAACCAGATTCAACTGTGCGCGTCGAGCAGATATTTCACTCCATATAGTCTTTAAAGTCTTCCAGTGGGGCATCAAAATCAGGAGCCATTGCAATAAGACCTTTGGCACTGCCGAACTGACGCTTGCGCCGCTTGACTGCTCTTGGCACAAGTTGCACCGCGACCTCTTCATTTTTCTAAATAAAAACCTCTTCGCCAGCAGTAGCGGCTTCGATAAGGTCAACAAGGTGGGTTTTTGCTTCCTCCAGAGTCACTGCTTGCATAATTGCTTCACCCAGATGAATTATAAGGCTTTCTACTAAGCGCACGCATAGTACCAAATAGTCTGAATTTCTGCGGCGTTGACATCGAAATGACAATTGATAGCAGCCCGCTGAGACGAGTCAAGGCAGCCTCCGCAGGGAGATAGGAGACTGCCCTGTCCATAGGTTAGTGTTGGGAATTTAAGAACTACCGGAACCGTTATGCCAGGATGAATGACCTAGAGGTGGGGCCGTTATAATTGGCAAATCGGGGTCTGCCCCCATGCTTTCGGTGTTGTGGTGATCAGAGGGGTGATGTTCCAGGGCGTCAGGAGCTAATGCCAGGCCGTGGCCATGCTCTTCACGGGCTAAAGGGCGCATCTCGCCCGTTTCAACATAATAGATTTGCTCCACGATATTGGTGGCATGGTCGGCCACGCGCTCTAACATACGCGCCACGAGCAGCAAGCGCGTCGCCTGCTCGACCAGGGTTGGATCGTCCCGCATTTTGTCCATCAATTCGCGTTGCAGGTTATCGCATAGTTCATCTACGGCGTCATCATCGCGTGCCACCTGAACCGCTAAGGCCATATCACGATTGACAAAGGCTTGGAGCGAGTCCGCCACCATTTTGCGCGCCAGTGTCCCTAAACGGGGGATGTCTACTAAAGGCTTAAAGAACGACTGACCAGCGAGGCTGCGCACCACTTTGGCAATGTCCACCGCATGGTCACCAATACGTTCTAAATCAATGACGATACGCAGGCTGGAGCCGATAATACGCAGGTCACGCGCCATCGGCTGTTGCAGGGCTAATAGTTGCATGGCACGGGCTTGCAGGCCAAAGTTCATGTCATCGGCAAAATCATCTTCTTCTACCACTTGTTTGGCCAGTTGTAAATCCTGCCGCACCAGGGCATCGAGCGACTTGCCCAAGGCCTCTTCCACAAAGCGGCCCAGTCGTAGCATATCGCTTTGTAACTCGCTCAGTTGTTCTTCAAAAGTGCGTCGAATACTCATTTTATGCCTCTGGTGCTTGATACTGGTTTCTGGATGCTGGATAAAAAAACTCTTAGCATTTAGTTCTACATCTCGTGACCAGAATCCAGCATCTTGTATCCAGTCACCAGCATCAATCTTATCCAAACCGTCCTGTAATGTAATCTTCCGTGCGCTTGTCACAGGGATCGGTAAAGATTTGGGATGACTGATCCATTTCTATCAGTTCACCCAGTAAGAAGAACCCGGTGCGGTCGCTGACACGGGCCGCTTGTTGCATATTATGGGTCACAATCACTATCGTATATTGCTGCTTCAATTCGCGCATCAGTTCTTCAATTTTCAGCGTCGAAATCGGGTCGAGGGCCGAAGCGGGTTCGTCCATCAAGAGGACTTCCGGCTTAGTCGCCAGGGCGCGGGCAATGCATAAACGCTGCTGCTGGCCACCTGAAAGAGCGAGGGCACTCTTCTTGAGGTCATCTTTCACTTCATCCCATAAGGCCGCCTGGTGCAGACACTTCTCCACTAAATCGCGCAACTCTTGTTTGTGCTTAATACCCTGCAAGCGGGGGCCATAGGCGATGTTATCGAAGATGCTCATGGGAAATGGATTCGGCTTCTGGAATACCATCCCAACGCGCTGGCGCAAGGCCACCACATCCACTCCACGCGCATAAATGTTCTCACCATCGAGGGTTACATCGCCCTTGATTTTGACATTATCAATCAGGTCGTTCATACGATTGAGGCAGCGCAGAAAAGTGCTCTTGCCACAACCTGAAGGGCCAATCAAAGCCGTAATCGCATTGGCCGCGACCTGCGCATTGATGCTCTTGAGGGCTTGCTTAGGGCCATAGAAAAGGTTCAAATCACGAGTCTCCACCTTAGCCGTGATATTCATCTGGCTCTCAGTTCTCGGCTTGCGCCCATTCTCCACCGAGGCCGAAGCCGGACGAGAGAGGATGGTTGGCGATGGCACCGGAGCGGTGGTTCCCGTTGGGGCTTCTGATGGTGCCGCTGTTGGCGCGGCTTCAAGGTTCTGCGCGGTTTGCATAATGGGTTTTGCCCCTTTATTCTTTGGCTCCAGGGTTCCTATTGTCATAAACGAACTCATAAACTTTCCCCAACTGTTTGGGCTTATTAGCTGTTAGCGCACGGCTTTGTAACGGCCTCGCGTAAAGTACCGAGCGACTAAGCTTAACACCAGAATGATTAAGACCAGCACTAAGGAACCGCCCCATGCTTTTTGGTGCCAGTCTTCGTAGGGTGAAATGGCAAAGGTATAAATCTCGCGGGGTAGACTCGACATTGGCTCGTTGAGCTTTACACTGAAGAACCGATTGCCAAAGGCCGTGAACAAAAGCGGAGCGGTTTCGCCTGCAATGCGCGCTATCGCCAGCAAAATGCCCGTGATAACACCACCTTTAGCCGCGCCTAAGACAATTTTTAGCACCGCACGCCAGCGCGTAGCCCCCAGTGCCAGGGCCGCTTCGCGCAACGACATGGGCACGAGGCGCACCAACTCTTCCGTCGTGCGCATGATGGTGGGGATCATCATAATGCCGAGGGCTAAGCCGCCGGACATAGCCGAGAAGTGATGCACCGGGCGCACCGCCACCGCATACACGAAGATACCAATGACGATGGACGGAATGCCATTCAGTACATCGGCGGCAAAGCGCACCGTCCAGCCAAAGCGATTGTTGCCAAATTCTGCGAGATAAATCCCGCCCAGGACTCCCAACGGTAAACCAATTAGGCTGGCCAGGCCAATGAGGATAAACGAGCCAACGATGGCATGGGCCATGCCGCCACCAGTTTCGCCGACTGGCTTGGGCAATTTCGTGAAGAAGTCCGCATTAAGAGCGGGTAAGCCTTGTGCCGTCACATAATAGAGAATCATTAGCAGCGGCACTAAGGCGATAATGGTGGCCAGGCTCGCGCCAATCCACATGCCAGCGTTGGCCAGGCGGCGACGGGTCTGACGCAAACGGTTCTGGCTGCGCAGGGCGCTTTGCGGCGCAATGGTGAGAGGGGCGGTTTGCTCCATTATTCGCGCACGATTCCTTGTTGGGTATTGCGCACCATGCTCCAAATCAAGAGCCGCGCAATGGCATTAACCACAATCGTGGTGCCAAAGAGAATCAGAGCCAGTTGAATCAGGGCCGACACATACAGGTCGGAAGTGGCTTCAGCAAACTCATTGGCTAAGACACTGGCGAGGGTATAGCCCTGATCGAACAGCGACCACGACATATTCGGGCTGTTACCAATAACCATCGTCACGGCCATTGTCTCGCCCAGGGCGCGTGCCAGCCCTAAAATAATCGCACCCATGATGCCAGTGCGAGCATAGCGCAAGATGGGGCCTTTCAAGGCTTCCCAGTGGGTGGCCCCTAAACCGTAGGCCGCTTCACGTTGCGAGGGAGGCACGGCACGGATAACTTCGCGTGACACCGCAGTAATAAAAGGCAAAATCATAATCGCCAGGATCAGGCCACCGGCGAGCATTCCAATACCATAAGGCGCACCCTGAAAAAGTACAACATCATGCCCGCCTATCGTGCCAAAACGGTCACCCAGCCAGATTTCGACAGGGCGCAATGCAGGCACCAGGACGAAGATACCCCACAGCCCATAGACCACACTCGGCACGGCTGCCAACAGTTCCACCAGGAATGAAACGGGGGTGCGCAGCCAGGGCGGAGCTAATTCCGAAAGAAAAACCGCCGTGCCCAAACCGATGGGCACTGCGATCAGCAATGCTAACAGGGAAGAGACTAAGGTACCGTAAATGAAGGGCAAGGCTCCGAAGACTTCCTGCACAGGATCCCAGGTGCGGGTATAAAGAAAGCGAATACCAAAACGGTGCATCGAAGGCAACGCGCCCTTCCACAATTGAAGGAAAATGAGGAGGCATACCACAAGGACACTGGCTGCAAAGAGCATGGTGCCCCAGTAGAAGATGCTATCGCCAACGTTATTGCCAAAAAGTCCACCGCTCTTGATGAGTGAACTGCGTTCAGGAGTTGTTGAACGTTCGGGGGTTTTTGAAGTAGCTGGTTCGGCTACCATGAAGATTCCTGTTTAACCTAAGCTACCTTGTGCCGGGGCTATAAAAGCCCCGGCAGGGAGGCTAAAGCCGACCGTCCTCTGGACGGGACACGCATTAAGACTTGATCCTTGTGCGTCCAACGGACGCTTGGCCAACGGCCTTCCTGCCGGGGCTTTTATAGCCCCGGCGAATAGGTTATTTAATGGCATCAATCGCCGTTGCGTTCATCTTGATGACTTCGGCTGGCAACGGTGCATAAGCCAGGTCTTTCGCCATGCTCTGCCCATCGGCCATCGCCCACTTTAAGAAGCCTGTCAGGGCCTTGCCCTTGGCCGGGTCTTTCTGCTGCTTGTAGACCAGAATATAGGTTAAACCGACAATAGGATAAGCTTTCGCGCCCGCTTCATTGACCAGGGGTGCTTTGATGTCTTTTTGCAGTGCGGGCAGACCACCGGCGATGGCGGCTGTGGTGGAATCCACCGTTGGCTCGACAAATTGGCCATCCTTGTTCTTCAGGCTTGCCACAGAAAGCTTGTTCTGAATGGCGTAGTTCAACTCCACATAGCCAATACCGCCAGGCTGCTGCTTCACCACACCAGTCACACCTTCGTTGCCCTTGCCACCCACGCCGGTGGGCCAGCTAACCGCCTTACCCGAACCAACCTTAGTCCCCCATTCGGGGCTAACGGTTTTCAGATATGTGGTGAAGATGTTAGTCGTGCCGCTGCCATCGGCGCGGTGGGCTACGGCAATAGTGGTACTGGGCAGTTTGGCCCCCGCATTAAGAGCCGCAATGGACGGATCATCCCACTTTTTGACTTTGCCCAGATAGATGTTGGCGAGGGTGGGGCCATCAAGTTTTAAGCTCTGCACACCCGGCAAGTTATAGGCAATGGCGACGGAGCCACCGACCGTCGGAATATGCACGACTGGGCCAGGCATAGCCTTTTCATCATCCGCTTTTAAGGGAGCATCGCTGGCTCCGAAATCTACCGTCCCCGCTTTAAGCTGTTGGATGCCGCCACCGCTGCCAATAGATTGATAGTTGATCTGCACGCCATTTTTGGAGCCGTAGGTATCGAACCACTTAGAATAAATTGGATAAGGGAAAGTAGCACCTGCGCCTGTCAACTGGCCCTTCGCGCCACCCGTTCCCGTTGTATTTGTCTGCGCCGTTGTTGAATTTTGATCTGTTGCTGTCCCACTTAAGGTCTGATTCTGCTCTGCGGTACCACTGGAGACGCACCCAGATAAGGCCAAAACTGCACCCACTGCGCCCCATTTCCAACCTGCTGTCACTTTCAAAAAACTTCCTCCCGAATTTTGCCCACAAATTTGCACTTTAAGTTGTTTTCAACTTAAAGCTTAGGTGGGTTATGTTAAGAGATTTTTAAGAAAAGATTAAGGACGGGTTAGGGATTGGGTGGGTAAAGGCACTTTAATGGCCTATACTTGACTGCCGGATAGATAAACACACCTAGATTAAGGATAGGTTATGCCTTTTCAGATTTTGCCCGCCGAAACGAAGTTCTACGATTGGTTCGAGAAAGGCAGCACGAACCTCTTTGAAGCCGCGCGTCTGCTCCAGGATTTAATGCACAATTATGAGCGGCCTGAAACCAAAATCATGCACATCACCGATGCCGAGCGGCAGGGCGATTTTGTGGTGCATGAGATTCATGACTTGCTGCACAAGACCTTGATTACCCCACTCGACCCGGAAGATACCCAGACTCTCTCGCACGCCATAGATAACGTAGTGGATACCATTGAACAGACGGGCATCTTGCTACTGCTCTATAAAGTGGAGAAGCCAACGGAAGAAGCGGTGGAGATGGCGGACATTCTGGTGAAGTGTGCGGAGCAAATCAAACAAGCCATGCCACTCTTGCGCGATTCTAAATCGCTCGATCAAATGTCCAAATATACCATTGAGGTTAATCGCCTGGAAAATGAAGGCGACGCGCTCTATCGCCGCGCCCTGGAAAATTTAGTGGAAAGTGCGCGGAATGACTGGTTTGACTTCACGCGCTGGAAGGCCATCTACGACCTCTTAGAAGATGCCACCGACCAGTGTGAAGATATTGCTGATGTGTTCCAGACGGTGGTGCTAAAGAATGGGTAATACCGCTCTGGTAATTCTCATCACCATTTTAGTGCTCTCGGTCGTGTTCGATTTTATCAACGGCTTCCACGATACGGCCAACGCCATTGCCACCGTAGTCGCCACCCGTGTGCTGACCCCGCTGCAAGCGATCTTAATGGCCGCGTCGCTGAACTTTGCCGGGGCCTTGACGGGCACCGCTGTCGCCAAAACCATCTCCCAGGGGCTTATTGACCCGGCTCTGGCGACGCAACAATTGATTATTGCCGCTTTAATCGCCGCGATTATCTGGAACTTGATTACCTGGTATTACGGCATTCCATCGAGTTCCAGCCATGCTTTAATCGGCAGTATCGTGGGCGCGGCAATCGCGGAAAAAGGCAGCCTGGATGCACCTAAGTGGGCAGCTCTCTTTGAGAAGGTCATTTTGCCGCTCATCATTTCTCCTGTCGTTGGTTTCGCTTTTGCCCTGGTGCTGATGCTGTTGATGCTGCGCCTTTTCATTCACCGCACCCCTTCCGAAGTGCATCATCTGTTCGGGCGGCTGCAAGTCATCTCTTCCGCATTTATGGCCTTTAGCCACGGCAGCAACGACGCGCAAAAGACAATGGGCGTTATGACCTTGGCCGTAATTACTTATGAGTATCAAGGCGTTAAACATATTCCCGTGCCGCCAGGTATGTTAGCCAAGATGCCGATTCCCCTCTGGATTATGATGACGGCAGCCACCGCAATGGCACTGGGCACAGCCGTCGGAGGGTGGCGTGTCATTAAAACGATGGGCCATAAATTAACGCGTCTTACATCTATTCATGGCTTCGCCGCCGAAACCGCCGCCGCATCTGTGATTACGGTCGCTTCGCACTTAGGCTTTCCCCTCAGCACCACGCACGTCATTAGCTCCGCCATCTTGGGCGTTGGAGCATCCCGCCGCGCCTCTGCCGTGCGCTGGAATGTGGCCGGGAGTATCCTAACCGCCTGGATTCTGACCATTCCCGCCTGCATGTTTGTGGCTGGGGTCGTATTCAGAATAATCCATTTATTGATGCCAGGCTAACTCGTTCCCGATAGATGATTGACTGCACCTCTATCTACGCTTTAGTTTGCTCAAGATGGGGCTGCTGGAGCTTGCGCTACCGGCGGCGAACAACAACCTGGCTCGCGCACCCCACAACAAGTTAAAACCGCGAACAACGCACCGCCACAGGGGGCAAGCAGATAAATCCAGAGGCTCTCAATATGCAGCGAAACCAAGGCCGGAGCCAGTGACCGTGCTGGGTTCATAGAGGCTCCGCAGATGGGGCCAGCAAACAAGGCTTCTAAACCAATGACCGCTCCCACCGCAATACCCGCCGTGATACCCTTCTCTTTGGCCCCGGTGGACACGTTGAGAATGACGAACATCAATATCCAGGTCAGCACAAATTCAAGGACAAAAGACTGCGTGGCTGAACCAGCGGGGAGCGTGCTACCCAACAAGAGATGTTGTGGGAACAGCAGACGCAAGACAAGACTGGCCAATAACGCGCCCGCACACTGACTGGCAATGTAAGGCGCAACCCAGCGCGGCTCCAAACGACGTGCCGCAAAGAACCCCAGGGTGACGGCAGGGTTAAGATGCGCGCCCGATACATCGCCCAAGGTATAAACCATCGCCAGCACAATCAAGCCAAACGTCAGCGCGACGCCAACATGAGAGACTTTACCGCCACTCACGTCATCAATAATAATGGCACCAGTCCCGGCAAACACCAGACAAAAAGTGCCGAGCAACTCTGCTATTAACTTTTTCATACTGTGTGCCCTTGCATTAGCAATCTCCATTCTTTGAAGCCCAATGGGTGTCAATATACGATTTTAGGGATGTGACATCAAGGCTATAAAAGTCAAACGCCGCTCAGATGAGAATCCTGAGCGGCGTTTGACCTAACCCCCCGTCCCCCTTCCCGACACAGGAAGGGGGTGTCTGAGGATGATTAACGGGTCAAAATTAACACGGAAGAAATCGCCTAAGAAATTCTGATCGCTAACAATGGCTGTTTTACCTAGCAGTAGTCCTTTGGCATCCCCTTCCTTTGTCGGGAAGGGCCGGGTGCCCTCTGGGCGGCGGGGGTTAGGTTTTAATGAATGCTGCGCAGTTTGGCTTCGGCGATGGTGACAACCGAGCGGGGCAGTGGGGCATACAGCAAGCCGGGGGCATACTGCTGACCGCCGTGAATGGCCCAGCGTAGGAAGTTCACGACTGCTTTGCCCTTGGCCGCGTCACGTTGGTGCTGGTAGACGAGGATATAGGTAAAGCCGGAAATTGGGTACGCTTTTGCGCCGGGAGCATTGACAATGGAGACCCGTACATCGCGCTGCATCGCCTTGGAAGCACCCACGGCGGCAGTGGTCACGGAAGCCACCGAAGGCTGCACAAAGGCACCAGCCCGGTTCTTTACAAAGGCATAGGGCAGGTGGTTCTGCACAGCATAGGCGAGTTCCACATAACCAATAGCGCCAGGGGTCTGCTGGACAACAGCGGCCACGCCTTCGTTGCCCTTGCCACCAATGCCCACGGGCCAGTTGACGGACTTACCGGCTCCCACCTGCTTGGCCCATGCGGGGCTGGCCGATTTGAGATAGTTGGTGAAGATGTTGGTGGTGCCGCTCCCATCGGAGCGATGCGCCACGGCAATGGCTCGTGCGGGCAAACGCGCACCGGGATTAAGCCCAGCGATACGAGGATCATTCCAGCGGGTAATTTGGCCCAGATAGATGCCAGCAATCACATCTCCGGTCAGTTTCAGGCCCGTGCCCACACCTGGCAGCTTATAGGAAAGCACAACGGCTCCGGCCACGGTAGGGATATGCACCACCGGGCCAGGCATCGTTTGCATGTCACCGTTGGAAAGAGGAGCATCACTCGCGCCAAAATCCACCGTGCCATTTTTAAGTTGCTGAATACCGCCACCGCTACCAATGGACTGATAGTTGATAGAAACACCTGCGGTCTTCTGGTAGACATCAAACCACTTGGAGTAAATCGGATAGGGGAAGGTGGCCCCGGCCCCGGTCAAAGTGGCGGCTGTGGCGCGTGCAGCAGGAGCTACTACGACGCTGCCCAGTAAAGCCCCCGCGCATAGCGCGCTTTTAAAACTACTTTTTGTTTGTTTCATCATCTTCATACGGTTATTTCCTTTTCGTTTGTTGATATTTGGTTGACTGCTTGCTCGTTGCCATGTAGCTTTAGCCACCTGGCTTGGTGTTGGCCCAGTTGTTAAGGGTCTGCACTAAGTCGCCCTGAATATCCAACCCGACGGTATAGGCCATTGGTTGGGCATTGGCCTGCTCATAATTCACTTGTAAGGCCGGTTCATAAGCAGCACGAATTGCGGCTTCAGGAGTTGTGGTGCCACCAATAATCGCGGCACGGGTTTCGGGTGTTAATTTCCAATCCTTATATTCATCCGTGATGAAATTGGTAATCGCCTCGTCATTCGCACCTTTCAGGGTGTTGCCCGCCCCGGCGAAGGACATCGGCAAACCCGACAGGATAAAGAAGGTATTGGCACGCTCGGCTGGTGTAGCTCCCGCTAAATGCGGCGCAGTGGTGCCGCCAGTGGCTAAGACGGCAAGGGCTAAATTGGTGTTATCTTCCTGGGCACCCAGCACATTGTTGATAATGCCATCTAACTCGCGGAATTCTCCCGCCACTGCCGGGGTGTCTTTGGCATCGAGAGCCTTGCTGATTAAGCTATCGTGAATCACCAGCAGGAAGGGTGAATTATTCTTACCCAGACTCTCTATGGCCAGCGCCGCTAAGTCGCTCAAACCACCCTGTTCGCCCGCGTTGCGGTCAAGGGCATAAGACAGCGCATCGTCGCTTTGCAGGGCCAGGACGCGACCTTTGACATCCTGATCGGCAGCCTGCAAAGTATCTACATCCATCACGGCGGAATTACCACCCTGCTTAAAACCCTGCACCACATCGGCCCCAAAATTCTGGCGGCCACCGCCACCTAGAAAATCAAACTGAGGGTTGTTGAGCAGCGACTTGGCATCGGCACCTGCTGCGTCATAAAGCGTGCCTGCGTCTCTGGTGACATCATTGGTGGTCACTAAACCCGTCTTGTAGCCACTGGCAGCGGCATTCTTCAGCACACCTTTAAGGGCATCCAAACTGGCCGCGCCTGCGGGTTGTGCCTTCGCCTTGGCCGTGAGCGTATCAAAGGCCGAGGTATTCCCTTCATCGGCTGGATACTTCACATAGTTAGTTCCCAGTTCCATCACCTGCGGGCTGAGTCCATCAGCCACCACGACCACGACCTGACGGGGTGCAGCGCGGGCCACTTGCAGTGCAATAATTGTAAGGGTCATGAACAACATAGCGCACGTTGTTATTGTTTTTCGCATCGGTCATCCTCCTGAAACTTTGTAGCAGCAGGTGGGAGCCTGATTGCTGGCTCCCCCCACTTTATGCATCCTTAAAACGCCACCTGGAAGTTGGTACGCAATTGCGTGCTATCGTTGGTGAAAGCGGTGGCATTGCTGCCAAAGCCATTGGCCGCCACCAGACCTGAGCCACCGTGACGCCGCACAATGTTGGCCTGAATCTTGGCGTTGTTGCCCTTGAGATAGTAGTTGAGACCCAAGACAATCTCTTTCACTGTGCTATCGGTCTGGGCACCCGCAGCAGGCACTAAATTGTGGGCGAAATCGAAGTAATCATAGCGAAATACACCCTCCAGCTTGGGCGTGAAAGAATAGCCCAGCAAGCCATAATAGCTGCGAATGTCGCGCTTGACACCTGGCACTTTGGCTAAGAGTTGGTTATTGCCGGTGAGATACTCGGCCCGCGCCGCCCATTTATCGCGCTGATAGTTGACGAAGCTGTTGAACAGATTACGCTTGACCTGTTGACCAGCAGCGGGCAGGTTGCGACTATTGCCTTCCGCCGCGCTGATGCCCACAGCCAAGCCCTGAATACTGGCGGGGCTATACATCAAACGCCCGATAACGGCCTTGGGGTCACCCGTGGCTAAAGCATTCTGACGCTCACCTAAACCGTTGTAAATACCCACATTATAGTCCACGCCAGCAGCCGTGCCATGCAAACGTGCGCCGGTATCGCGGATGTCGCCGTTGCCACCGCCAAAAGGATCACGGGCCGTAAACATCAGGGCGCGGTCTACCGTAGGAATGGCTGTTGAAGAAACCAAATCGCCTTCAAAACCCACCGGGATTTTATACTGACCAATCTCAAAGGCCATGCCACTGTTCTTGGCGGCGGCTCCCAGTACACCATTGAATCCCACCGTATTTTTGCTATTAAGTTGGTAGGAGAGGATAATCTCCTGCAAAGGGTTAGAAGCCTGGTTGAAGGTGGTGGTCGTGGTCACCGTGGACGGCGTGCCCGCCGGTGAGCCTTTCTTGGGCGGCACCAATGTCGAGGTCGAGCTAACCGAAGTCTGCTTGGCCGGATCAAACATAATGGTGCCAGTCAAGCGGGGCAGAATAGGCGCGGTTAAGCGTAGCTCGCCACGACGCAATTGCAAGGTGTTCGGCGTGTTGGCAAAGGGGCCTTTTTGACCAGTATAAGCCCGCGCGTTAATCTGTAATAAGCCAGAAACGGTGACAGGAAACTTGGCCGTAGCCGCCGGAGCCGTTTTAGCCGCTTCAGTCTTGGCGTTCTGATCGGCTTCCAATTTATCGAGGCGCGACTGCAATTCGGCGATCTGGGCACGCAGGGCGTCTAATTCTGTCTGTTGCGCCTGGGCGGGCATGGTCTGCATCAGTAAGCCCACTGCAACCGTTCCAACTAAGCCGGTTTTCGCCAAACCAGCTATCATCAGTCCATGCTTTGCACTTCCCTGTGCCTGACTGACTTTTGATTTCTCCACAACTCTCTCCTTTAGAATTTCCCCTCCTGGGGACGAACCAGAGTGTCACGGGCATAAACCCGAAAAATTTAAGTGGTTCGCACTAATTCTAAATAGGAAGAGTTTAAGAGAGGTTAAGACGAGATTAAGAAAAGTTTAAGAGATAGCTTAGTTAGTCAGAAACTAACGAGGATGCGGGGTAGAGAAATGGGTGGATGCAGCTTAACAATTAAGTACCAGGCAGGGTTACCGTGAAGGTTGTGCCCTGCCCGATTTCACTTTCGACTTTGATGTGGCCACCATGATTTTCGACGATGTGGCGCACAATGGCTAGTCCCAGACCCGTGCCACCCTGTGCCCGTGAACGAGCTTTATCCACGCGATAAAACCGCTCGAAGATGCGCGGCAAATCTCCGGTGGGAATACCGATGCCAGTATCGCTTACGAGCAGTGATACCGTGTTATCCCCATTGCGATGACCATTTTCTGCGTCCGCTTTTACCTGGAGCGTGACACTACCACCGGCGGGTGTATAGACAATCGCATTATCTAATAAGTTAAAGACGACCTGCTCCAACGCCGCAGCATCCCCCAGCACTTGCACATGGCTCGCACTGCCGTCTTGAAGGGCACAATTGACCGCTACATGATGTTGCATAGCCCGATCTTTGAGCCGGTTGACCGCCTGATAAATCACCGCAATCATGTCCACCGGATCATGGGGAATTTGGTCAGAGGAATCAGCACGGGCCAAATCAAGCAGGTCAGTGACCAGGCGAGATAAACGCTCGGCCTCAACGACCAAGCTGGGCAAGAAACGCTCGATTAATGTGCTGTCTTCGGGCGAGCCAAGAATCGTTTCAGCCGTGGCGCGAATGTTGGCAATGGGGGTGCGCAATTCGTGGCTGGCATTGGCCACAAAGTCGCGGCGCACCCGCTCCAAGCGACGCATTTCGGTTAAGTCTTGCACAATGCCCACGGCTCCTGTGACCTGGCCATCGCTCTGGCGCACCGGGGCCACCCGCAGAAAGACTTCGCGCACGTCCGGGCCATATATCTGCACTTCCTGCGCGCTACTTTTGCCTTCCTGGAGAGCGGCGCGCACGGCAGATTCCAGACCAAAAGCAGGCAAAGCTTCGAGCAGTTGCGCGCCTAAGACGTTTTCCAGTTGAACATTAAACAGGTTGGTCGCCGCCGCATTAAAGAAGCGTACCCGCGATTCGCGGTCAACCATTAAGACAGCATCTTGCAGTGCGGCGAGCACATCTTCCAACTCGCGCCGCGCCCGTTGCTGGTCATGGCCTTCAGCTTCCAGGGCATCAATGCTTTGGCGTAAGGAAGCGGCTAAATCGCTGGCCCTGGCAGTGCCTTCCATCATCGCTGCCAGTGCTCTGGCTCCAGGATAATCACGGTCAGCGAGCGAACCGAGCGCATTGCGCCACAACTGCTCGCAGGCTGTGGTGCGGGCTTGGGCACGCCGCCATAAGATACAGAAGACGATAGCCAGCAGAACACTGAGAGAAGTAACGATCAGGGAAGGGTCACTAACAAATTTCACAATACGGCCTAAACTTGATTAAGAATAAGATTAGCAGTTATGGCAGATTTTCTACCTGTTGCATTTCAAAGAATAGCAGGGAGTTGTAAAAGTGGGAAGAGTGCAAGCTTGAAATACACTATGAGTGATAGCTTAGTAGCTAACCCACGCTACTCACCATCCGTGAATGAATTCACGGGCTGCGAGACAAAGTCGCCCTGCGGCGACTGGGTAGTCCGCGCAGGCGGACTTGGTCTTGCAGCCGGTGGTTTCAACCACTGGCCTGAGCTATCCACTTAGTTATCTCAGCTCTACTCCACCGAAGCGGGACGGGCGCGGGTGGCGGCCCATTGGCGCAGTTTGGCAACTTCTTCTTCCATCGTGCGTGACAGTGGCACCATCATTTGCAGATTCGCTTCAATATCGGCAGTTGTCATATCGCGCTCGGCATCAAAGGCGTCATACAAGGAGGCAATGACAGCTTGCTCGATTTCCGCACCCGAATAGCCCTCACTCAGTTGCGCCAGGCGCGTAATGTCAAAGGCTGCCGGATCACGTTCACGTTTCGTTAAGTGAATCGAAAATATATCTTCTCGTTCGGCTTCGCGTGGCAAATCCACAAAGAAAATCTCGTCCAGGCGACCTTTGCGTAACAGTTCCGGCGGCAACATATCAATGTTATTGGCCGTGCCCACCACAAACACGGGAGCCTTTTTATCTTGCAGCCACGACAGCAAACTGCCCACCACGCGCAGGGTTGTCCCGCCATCATCGCCCCGCGCCGAGGCAAAGGCTTTTTCCAATTCGTCTACCCACAACACACAGGGAGCCACCGCTTCGGCAGCACGTAAAGCACGGCGCAGATTGGCTTCGGATTCACCGACATATTTGCCAAAGACCGACCCCACATCGAAGCGTAAGAGGGGCACTTGCCACGACGCGCCAATGGCCTTAGCCGTTAAGGATTTGCCACACCCAGGCACCCCTAACAGCAAAATGCCACGCGGCGACGGTAAGCCAAAAGCGTGCGCCCGCTCCGAAAAGGCGGTGTTACGCTTGCCCAGCCAATCTTTTAGTTGCGCCAGGCCACCGATGTTTCCGAACCTTTCATTCGCCTCATAATATTCCAGCATTCCAGTCTTGCGGATAATTTGCTTCTTTTCGGATAGGACAACCTCAATATCCATCTGCTCAAGGCCATTGCCTATGACCATCGCTTTGGCAAAGACATTGGCCGCCTCATCCGCCGTTAAGCCCAACGCCGCCTTCACCAGAGCTTCCCGCGATGGCTCATCCAGATCAATATGCACACTCGGATTACCGGAAACTCGCCGCACCAGTTCTTCCAGAATTGTCCTGAGTTCTTCCAGATCGGGCAGATCGTAGTCAACCACCACCACCTCTTTTTCCAGGTGCGCGGGCACAGCTAAAAGGGGCGAAAGAAAAATAAGAGTAGAATAAGACCGCTTGAGGGCAAAGGCGAGGTCGCGCAAGCGGCGCACAATAACTGGATTATCTAGGTAGGGGTCAAAATCGCGCAGCACAAAAACGGTGCGGACGCTTTCTTCACGCACTTTTTTAAGGATGTAATTTAAGGCATCTAAGGCGTGCGTGAGGCCATCCAACGAAATGCGATGATAGGGGTCAGCGGCACGTCCCCCACCATCGGGGGTGGTAAAGGGTTCCGTTGCCGACCACACTTGCACCTGTTTAGTGCCATTCACGAGGGTGCGAATGGCATCTTCAACGCGGTTTTCTTCGTAAGAAATAATGTAAATAATCGGATAGCGTGCCCGAATCAGCACATCTATTTCGCGGTCTTTGGAGTTCATGTCAGGAATTTAAAGTCGTAAGAGCTTTAGCAAAAAGAGAAGAGTCAAGCGGGGGTTGTCATTACGTAGGAGCCTGTCATGCTGAACGCAACGAAGAATCTACTTTGCGGACTCATAGAATTATGCTTTCAACAGTTACGTCATAGACTCTCATACCAGATTCTTCGCTGCGTTCAGCATGACAGGCTCTTACTCCATTCAAAGACTCGTATTGTAATCACAGCGAGTAGATTCAATAGATTGAGAGCTACGCTAATTTCCCGCTCAGATCATATTCGCTGGCACCTGTAATGCGAACGGGAACCAAGCTGCCAGGGAGATGCTGTCTGCGCTCGCGGGGTGTCATTTTGACAAAGACATTGCCATCAATATCGGGAGCATCGCGCTGGCTGCGGCCTATCGTGCCGCCCGGCTCTTCATTTTCCAATAGCACATCTAATGTTTTGCCGATAAATTCACGGTTCTTCTTGAGCGAAATCTTTTGTTGCAGCGTTTGCAGAATATGATAACGCTCGTCCTTCACTTCGGGGGGAACTTTGCTATCAAGCCCATGCGATAGGGCGCTATCTTCATCGGAGTATTTAAAGACGCCGATGCGGTCGAACTTCTGCGCCTTTACAAAATCGCAGAGTTCCTGGAACTGTGCTTCGGTTTCGCCGGGAAAGCCGACAATAAACGAGGTGCGAATGGTCATTTCGGGGCAAAGGCTGCGGAAGCGGTCTAACAGGCGAGCATAACTTTCGGCATGGCCACCGCGCCGCATCCGCGCCAAAACCTCACGGCTGGCGTGTTGGAGGGGAATATCCAGATAGCGGGCTACACGGGGAGCCGTGCAAAGAGCTTCAATAAATTCATCATTGACTTGAGAAGGATAGGCGTAGAGAACGCGCAGCCAATCCACCGTTTCAATCTGCGATAGTTCACGCAGTAGGCCACCTAATGCCCACTTCTTATATAAGTCAATGCCATAGCGCGTAGAATCCTGGGCTACCAGGACAATTTCTCGCGCGCCGCTTTCACTTAAACGGCGGGCTTCTGCGACAATAGATTCCATTGGCCGTGACCGAAATGGCCCGCGTAACTGCGGAATGATACAGAATGAGCAGGTATGGTCACAACCCTCGGCGATTTTCAGATAAGCCGTCCAGGGTGGCGTGGCTCGCACACGCGGCGTGATGTGGTCATACACATAGCGGTGCTGGGGGGTTGGCGTTACCGACAGTTGAATTAAACCGTTGCCATTAGAGACCGGAGTCTGGGGCAGGGATGTCGTTTTTGGTTCTAATACGGAATCGAGGGTGGCGACAATGCGCGGAAAATCTGTGGTGCCCAGAATGGCATCCACCCCCGGCACCCGCATTTTAATCAGTTGCGCATCGCGTTGCGGCAGGCAGCCCGTGGCTACGACAGCCTTACAACGTCCATCCTGCTTGAGCGAGGCGACTTCATCCAGGGTGGTCAGGCTTTCTTCAACTGCCGCCCCCAAGAAACCACAGGTGTTGACGATAATGGCATCCGCTTCCCCCGCATCAGTGGTAATGCGATAACCCGCGCCCTGTAATAGACCCAGCATGACTTCGCTATCCACCAGGTTTTTGGAACAACCCAACGAAATTAAACTAACCGTTTTTTCCATATTGTTCTTCATCTGAATTCCACACTACTGCTACGCTAGTAAAAATAGCCCCATGTTCACACGTTGCTGTCCGCTACCAGGCTCCAATTAACTTTGTTCTCCATACAAGAGCAGGGTAATTTAATGTATTTCCGTGATAATAACAAGGCTTTATCTTGACCTATATATCAAGTTTTTATAAATTCTTGGTAAAGATGTTGACAATGCTAAGATAAGATGAGCCATTTAATGGTTTCTATCTGGCGCAGTCTCTTTAATCAAATCTCAGCTTGGGAAGAAGGACAACAATAATGCTTGAGCGTTTCTTTTGCGAAGAAGAAGGTCAAACTCTGGTTGAATATGGATTGCTTATATCTCTCATTGCTTTAGTTGTTATTACCGCGCTAACCGTTATGGGCAGGAAGATTCGCGCTGGGTTTAGCACTGCGGCGAACAGCATCACTACGACGACTTAATATGGCATCCGTCAGACACCAGGTTCTGCAACTAGAGGGTTAAGATAACACTTTGAAAGCTGCTAAGATAGGCACTCCGCCTGTCCGCTTGAGGCTCAGCCAGACAAGAGTGTCTGGCCCACAAGGGGCAGCCTCTCATTCCACCACCTTTGCTTATCTTCTCTAACTCCTTGCGCCAGTTTGTTATTTTTGGTGATAGCATGTTAAATTAGCTGTCACATGGTAAGCGAATCATCCACCGCAGCCGGATTCTCTCCAGACGCCCCCCATATTTCTAACGGACAACCCATCAGGTCTCCCTGGTGGGGGCGCATCAGTTTGTTATGGCTGATGTGCGTGCCAATTATTGTGGCGATGTATTCGCTTTGCATCGGCATTGTGCCGCACGACTTCTGGTGGCACGCACGCGCCGGAGGGATTGTGGCAACCACCGGGCAGGTGCCAAATCTCAATATCTTTACCACCGTGCCAGAGGCGGGTGTTACCCCTCACACCCTCTACGTTTATCAGAGTTGGATTGCCGAATTTCTTTTTTATGAAACGATGTATCATGGCGGTCTGGCCTGGATTATTGTGCTGCGCAGTTTCTGCATCGTCGCAGCTTTTGTGCTGATTACGGGAGTCTCTTACGCACGGGCTTTAAATATTGCCCGGACGCTTATCGAAAATCTTCCCGCCGCGAGGCAAGGAGGCGTCTCACCAGCCATTATCTTCTTCGCTCTTGAGACGCCATTGGCCCGTTTAGTGGCTTTAGGTGGCTTGCTGTCCCTGGTGATGATGGCTCCGAATATGGAAGTGCGGCCTCAATTTTTTTCTGTCCCGCTCTTTGCGATTTTTATCGCGGCGCTTTTGGAATGGCCCCGCCTGTCCGCTTCACCCCGCAGTCTCCTCCCCCTGATGGTTGCCTTGATCCTGCTCATGCTGCTATGGGCTAATCTCCACGGCGCATTTTGCACTGGCTTAATTATGGTGGTCACCTACTTTGGGGGAGAACTGCTGTACACGTTGTGGCCCATGCCTGCCCGTCGCAAAACCTACTGGGGCGGCACCCCTCTCTCCTTTAAGGCTCTAGCGGCTCTGGGTCTATTGCTTTTATTATGTGTGCTGGTGGCGATGGTCAATCCCCAGGGCGTAGGGATTTATGCTTATGTCATGCGTCTGGCTGGTAATCCCACGGGGCAGAAATATTTTCTGGAGTGGCAAAGCCCCACTTGGGGCAATGCCATTCATGATGTCTTCTTCATCTCACCCTTGATCCTGGCATTCATGGCTTATCGAATTCTATGCCCGGCTCAAGACACAGAACAGGATTGCAAATCTGAGGAGACGATGGAGCCAAGTAGCCCGTGGGGACATTTCGGCGTGCGTCCCGCTGAGGTTCTGGTGCTGGCGGCACTGGCTGTCATGACCTTACGCGATGTGCGTTCTCTCGCATGGTATTCGCTCTTTTACCCGCCGCTTTTCAGTGCATTTGGCACCACCGCATTAGTCAAATTGAAAACTAAGCAATGGCTTTCCGCAGGCAATTCTGTTCCCCCTACAGCTCCCCTGAATCCTGGTTTGCACGTTATTAATGCGGTAATGGCTGTTTTTCTACTCTTACTTGTAGTGCCCTCACTGCCCTGGGTAAAACCCTATATCCCGCTGCCTGATGCTTTCCAGGCTCGCTTTGCGCCTACCCCAAAGGGTCAATTCCCCTTGGGTTTCTCCTCCGATCCGCCTTTAGTGTTAGATCGCCTCAATCCTGTAGAAGCCGTTGATTATCTGCGCCAACACCCGCCGCGCAAACGGCTGTTTACCGAAATCGGCTACGGCTCCTACATTATTTGGATGCTTTGCCCCCAGATTAGCCCATCGGCTGATACGCGGGTCGAACTCTATCCCACCGATTTCTGGGAGGATTACTTTCGCCTCGCCAGAGGCCCCGCTAACGCTGCTCAAATCTTAGCAGAGCGCGGCTTCAGTGATGCACTCTTAGATGACAAGCAACAGCCAGCATTGATTAAACGCCTCAAAGCGTCTCCCGGCTGGCACGTTGTCTTTCGCAAAGGGCCATCCGTATTACTACATCATGCCCCTTAAGGCTACTCAGGGAACCAGCAATGGAGTCATTTGGCAATATTAATGCGACAATAGGTCGTGACAGCGCGAAGCCGAAGTGGGAGAGATTAAGAAAAGATAAAGCTATCAAATTTAGGGCGCAAGTTAAGCAATAAAGATGAAATTGTGCGCCGTAATATGGTAGAATGAGGTTACAGTTTCGCACTGTTGAATTAAAAATGCAGTAGAGAAAAGGAGGTGAAGAAGACATGATAAAGCGTTTTGTAATGGAAGAGGAGGGGCAGACTCTGGTTGAATACGGGTTGCTCATCTCCTTAATCGCCTTAGTGGTCATCGCCGTGTTGACCATCATGGGTTCCAAGCTCAAGGGTGGCTTTAGCACTGCCGCTAACTCCATCACCACCACCACCTAAGCCATCTGGTGGCCACAAGCACAATGCCCACAGGCCCTGCCTGTGGGCATTGTGCTTTCTATTATAATGGCAGGCTAAGCTAATCACTTAACAATTTTACTCCGCGTTATACATCAATTTCATTGTAAAACTCACAGTAGCATATAAATGGCGAAACCTTTGCAACATTATTTCAAAGACAGTGCGCAGCAATATCACAGAAAATTTAAAGTTTTAGTAGAAATGTCACATCACAATCAGTTAAGATGATTACGCAGTAATTTCGCGCTGTCGGATAAAATTTGAGTAGAGAAAAGGAGGTGAAGAAGACATGATAAAGCGTTTTGTAATGGAAGAGGAGGGGCAGACTCTGGTTGAATACGGGTTGCTCATCTCCTTAATCGCCTTAGTGGTCATCGCCGTGTTGACCATCATGGGTTCCAAGCTCAAGGGTGGCTTTAGCACTGCCGCTAACTCCATCACCACCACCACCTAAGCCATCTGGTGGCCACAAGCACAATGCCCACAGGCCTTGCCTGTGGGCATTGTAACTTAACTGTGTAACTCAACTGTCGCAAGAATATTTCCTAAATCCCTGGCAACAAACTTTCTTTAGTAGCAATATTTAGCAATTTTCAACCCAGCAGCAGGGAGATGGCAGCATTATTGCAACTTATTTAACAACATCAATTTCCGCAATAGCCCTAGGGTTATACAGGAAGCCACAAAGTTATTGTGAAAATTCGGAAACGTATGGTAAGATGACTTTAACATCTATCATTGCGTCAAATTAATTTTAAGTTCACAGCGAACGGAAAACCAAGGAGGTGAAGAAGACATGATAAAGCGTTTTGTAATGGAAGAGGAGGGGCAGACTCTGGTTGAATACGGGTTGCTCATCTCCTTAATCGCGCTGGTTTTGATTACGGTGCTGACCTTTATGGGGTCGAAGGTTAAAGCTGGTTTTAGTGCTGCTGCTAACCAGATTAACACCACCACATAAAGATAAAGACAAGTTTTCAACTACGCCCGAAGGCTATGACCTTCGGGCGTAGTTGGTTTATAGGCCAATTTTGTCCTTTTAACGGCAAAATTGGCCTGCTTGCCTCGCTACACCCCCTGACTTGATTCGCTGACGACCAAATTACGTTCCTCAAGCTACTACTCTAACCACTGCACACTCGCTACAATTAGAACAGTATTTAGGCCATTGCATTCACTGCCTATGCATTCACCTTCTACCACTGGCACAGGTATTCATGAATATGTTAGAACAGATGAGCCGCTACCATTAGCCGATCAAACTGTGGTGCTGGCTCGCCAACGCTTGCGCGCTGCGTTGGCGGTTAGTGCCGCAGCTTTCTTGCTTTATCTTTTTTGTATGTCACCTACAGTGACATATTCCGGCGATTGTGGCGAATTAATCGCCGCTTCCTATCGCCTTGGCATTGCTCATCCCAGTGGCTATCCACTCTACTGCATGTTAGGTCGCCTCTTCGCTTCCTTAGTTCCCTTTGGGGAAGTTGGCTGGCGTTACAATCTGCTATCGGCGGTCTTGGGTTCGGTCATGGTGGGCTTCATGACCGCTACGGTGCATCGCCTGACAGTTCCCCCTACCCCATCAGCCACATCTACACAGTCGCAGCATGCACCAGCATTGTTATACGATCAATGGCCTGCCATCGGAGCCGGATTATTGTTAGCCGGATTTTACTTTGTGGGGTCGCAAGGCTTTATCGCGGAAGTCTCTATGCTTGAAGGCATGACGGAATGCGTCCTACTCTATTGTGCGGTGGCCTGGCATCAAGAAGCCGACTGGCGCTGGGCCTATACGGGAGCCTTGGTCATGGGCTTTGCGATTCTGGCTCATCTAACTTCGGTGTTTGCGATGCCGGGCCTCTTAATCTATGCGGTTTACCAGCACCGCCAACGATTTATCCAAGAAGCTGCTAATACTGCTACGAGTCAGGACTTATCTGCTCAATACTGTAAGTCCTTAATCATGCGACGTGGCGTCATTTTTGTAGTCTTGCCGCTCCTGGTCTATGCCTTAACCATTTACTTACCCTTGCGCTCGCGCCTTTATCCTGAACCCTCGCCGCCACGCGCCTGGGCACCACTCGACTGGACGCATCCAGTAGATTTTCGCCGTTGGCGCACTCATGTCAGTGCTCAACAATACCGTATTCATCTACTGAAACCGACTAAGGTATCCCTGGCTGGCCATCAATTGCAGATACCGTGGTTCGTCAAGCCTCTCTCTACAGTGCCCGCTGATTTAGGCTCATTGTTGTATTTCATCGCCAGCAGTTACCTCTGGTTCACTCCGCTGATTCTGGTTGGCGCATGGCTTAGTTTGAAAAGAGGGGATAAAGCGACTCAGCAGCGCACCGGGGGAAAGTGGTTGGGCGCAGCTCTACTGGTTATTTGTCTGCTTAATGTCAGCGTAGAGATCAACTACGATGTGGGTGACCAATCGAACTTCTTTTTCCCGGCGTATATGGCGATGTCCATCTGGATGGGATTAGGTATTGCTGCCATGTTGCAGGCACTCTTAGTCTGGGGCGAACGCCTGAATCAACGCACTGGTAATCCATTATGGCAGTGGCGTTTAGCGACACTGGGTTGGCTATTAGTCTTGGGCACAGTGGCGGTAGAGTGGAGCATCTTTACGGGAGCGAGTTCATTTCGGGGCGTAACATCTGCACGTGATGCCGCTCTGGAACGAGCCGAGGCTGCCGAACGATTGGCTCGGCCCGGTAAACCCGCCCCAATTCTGCTCTTGATGGAAGACGATTCTCTCTGGGGCTTCTGGTATGTCCACTATGTCCTCGACCGTGCGCCGCATGTGCGCACCCCGTGGGGGCCACTGCGCAATCAAATCGCCGAAAATCAGCACCTCGTAGATTTCGTTACTGATCTCCAGAAATCCGGGCCAGTGGCGATCAATCAATTTGATTGGACAGTAGACCAACGCTTTCCTTATACGCCATTGACACCCAGCGGCAATCTCTGGTTAGCCAGCCGCCGCGCCCTGCCTCTGCCCGCGACACCGGTTACTTCGGATTCCGGCCCCGCAACCGCATTAGGTGACATTTTCAGCGCCCAGTTCCGCCGCACCCCCTTAACGCAGGTTAAAGGCATTCACGATTCGGATGAAGCCTTACAAGGCTTAAGTCAACAGGAGATTAAATCTCTTCCAAAAAGCGGCTTAGCCATTCTGAAACGCGATGATATGGCAATCCTTGATTTAGATTTTAAGGTGTCTCCGGCTATGGTTAAGCGGCTAGCCCACGCTCCACAAGACCGCGTCAATAAAACGGCACTGATCGGCTGGATTGAAGTTCTGATGGCACGCCAGGGTTATTTGAAAGGGACACCCACGCCTGGCCCGCACGAAATGAGCATCAAATCGAGTATGACACCACCCCTCATGGTTTATACCCAACAGCGCCGCTTAGTGGCATCCCTCAACATTCAGCAGGGCATGAGGCTGCACGCTGTGATACCAATGCAAATTGCAGGCGATACCGTGAGTGACCTTTATCAGGTTTGGACACGCCTGATTACCAACCCCAACGACAAGACAACACCCTGGCAACGCACGGATGCCGCACGCCTGGTGATTACATAATCGGCCATCTCTTTGTTTATGGCAGAGATAAAACACTATCCGTCGCAGTTGTCCCTTTATGTCAGAGGTCATAATGAGCGCCCATGACTAAGTTCTTACCAGCGCGTCCGTATATTATATTCGCTGCGACGCTGGCGCTCCTCACCTGGGGACAAATTCTCTATTGCACCCTGCAAACACCCAAGGGTTGGCAGTTCTCCGGTTTCACCTGTGACATCGTAGACCAGAATACCTATCTGGCGTTTATGGCCCAGGCGCGTGACGGCCATTTCTTCCTTCAAAATCTTTATACTGGTGAAATCGAAAAAACCTCTTATTGCAACCTGTTCTGGTGGACTTTAGGGGTGGCTGCACGCTGGACGCACCTCTCTTTAGGCACTGTTTTCCAGGGCAGCCGTGTCCTCTTGAGTTTCGCTTTTTTGCTACTCTTAGCGCGTTTCATTGGCTACTTCATAGAAAGTGAGGCGCAGCGGTGGTGCGCTCTTCTGCTCATTACGCTGGGCACCGGGTTTGGCTGGCTTTTTGTCATTGCATCGCAGTGGACGGGGCGTTTCGTGCTCACTGCTGATCTCGTGTTGCCCGAAGCCTTTGCCATCATGTCTATGCTGTGGAAGACACACTTAGTCTTCTCGCTTATCTTGCAAGTGAGTATTTTGTGGCTCTTCCTGGCCGCCTGTGAAAGCAGAAATTTAAGATGGGCCATCGGTGCGGCACTTCTCGCTTTGTTGTTGGGATTTACCCATGCTTTTCATCTCATCACGATTTACTGCATCGCCTTGGTTTTTGGAGTCGCCTGTGCGCTCAGGGAGCCAAATACCATAAAACGATGGCAGCCGCTGCAATACGCTGTTTTATTAATCATTTTTTCAGCTCCATCACTGCTTTATTTTTCGCGTCTGGTGCATAGCAGCCCGATTATGGCGGCCTGGCAGCAGCAGAATATCTGCCTCTCACCGCCGGTATGGTCTTATTTAGTTGGTTTCGGGCCAGTTGTCGGGGTGTTATTTTGCTGTCCGCGTCAATTTGTGCAACGCTTCTTAATCAAACCCTTGCAAGAGCCTGCCACCTCGCCACGCAATCTCTTTCTCTTTATCTGGTTGGTATGCAATAGCCTGTTGCTCTATTCCGCTCCCATTTTTAACTTCGAGCGACGTTTAGTGCAGAGCTTACAAATTCCGCTCACGCTTATCGCAGCGCAGCTCTTCTTTGATGTGCTGTACCCCCGTTTGATAACGTGGCCCGCGCTGGCTCAAACTTTTCAAAGTGGCAACCAAAGCAGGCTTTCACCCCAAAACACGATTGTGCTGGGTTGGGTGCTGCTGAGTCTGCCGACGACGCTTTATCACTTCACCGCCACCAGTTTTATTGCTTTACCACCGCACTCCCCTTATTACCTCTCACCTTCGGAACTGGGGGCAGCGGATTATTTGCGCCAACACGCTAAGGAGGACGCCGTTATTTTAGCTCCCGAAGAACAGGGTTCCTGGCTGCCAATTTTAACCGAGCGGCATGTGTTTATAGGGCATCCGGTGCAAACGGTAGATTACGCCCGAAAGTCAGAATTAGCGGCTCGCTTCTTCTCTGTCAAAATGAGCAATGCAGAAAGAATTCAACTCTTGCACCGTTATCCAGCGAATTTCATCTATTGGCCGCATCAAAAGGATGTGTCGCTGCCAAATAGTGCTTTGTGGACGAAAGTCTTTGGCTCACCTTTGGTTGAAGTTTATGAGGTTAAAACGAGCCTCAAAGTAGCCACAGGGAACCCCAAACGCTAAAATGATTCTTGACTGGAAGTGTTATGAAACAGCAAGTCTTTAAAAGCCTACAAACTTTATAGAGAAAGAAGGTCGGTACCTATGATGACAAATGAACAGGTGATGCGCTATGGGCGGCACCTGATTATGCCCGAAGTTGGCGTTGTGGGTCAGGAAAAATTGAACGCCGCTAAAATCTTGATGGTTGGAGCGGGTGGCCTTGGCTCACCTTCCGCCCTTTATTTGGCGGCCAGCGGCATTGGGGAAATGACCATCATTGACCCGGATGTCGTGGATTTATCGAATTTGCAGCGTCAAATACTCCACGATACTTCCAGCGTCGGGGTGCCCAAGGTCGAGTCGGCCAAGAAGCGGATTCATGAAGTGAACCCCAACGTCAAGGTCAATGCCATTCAAGATCAACTCTCGAATGAGAATGTGCGCCAATTAGTGCGCGAGCATGACCTGGTAGTGGATGGGACGGATAACTTCCAAACCCGCTACATGGTCAACGACGCCTGTATCTTCGAGAAAAAGCTAAACGTTTATGGCTCTATCTTCCGCTTCGACGGGCAGAGCACGGTTTTCTGCGACCCTAATGGCCCGTGCTACCGGTGCCTTTATCCAGAGCCACCGCCACCGGGCATGGTGCCAAGTTGCGCCGAGGGCGGCGTCTTGGGCATTCTGCCAGGTGTGGTTGGCGTGATTCAGGCCACGGAAGCCATTAAGCTCATTTTGGGCAAGGGCGATCCACTGATTGGACGTTTAATGCTCTATGATGCCTTAGCGATGAAATTCCGTGAGTTAAAGATTCGCAAAGACCCGGAATGCCCGGTTTGCTCAGCGCATCCGACCATTACGGAATTACAGAACTATGAGTATTTTTGCGGCATTGCCCCCGAAGCCAATGGCGAGTCGGGACAGGCACAAGAACAGATTACAGCGCGTCAGCTCAAGGAAATGATGGAGGCGGGTCGTCGCCTCACTCTACTCGACGTGCGGGAGCCTCAAGAGTGGGATATTACGCATTTACCCGATGCCAAGCTGATTCCGCTCAATGATCTGCCTGACCGCATGAACGAATTGGATACTGCCGATGACATTGTAGCCTACTGCCATCATGGAATGCGCTCGGCCAAGGCCATTGGTTTCTTGCAGAAGATGGGCTATAAAAAGCTGAAGAATCTGGCAGGTGGCATTGACGCGTGGGCTGTCAACGTTGATCCAGAAATGCCACGTTACTAAGAATCACTAGTTTTGAATAAATTCTGAATGGTGGATTGTTGGCAGGTGCACAAGCATAGCTTTAATCCATCGTTCAGAATTTATTTTGCGAGTAGGCCATATTCCTCAGTTACCGCTTTATTAATTCCCCAAGTCATTCCTAAAATACGGGCTTTCAGCGTTCAGTAACCACTCTAACTTAAATTAAAATGTTCGAGGTGACACAGATTACCCTGATTTGTGTCGAAGTGATAGAATGCAAGTGGTAAAATTAAAAAGGCTTATATCTTAAATTAAGTTGCAGGTTCCAAGGAGAGACAAGATGCATTTGCAGAAGTACCAGCAGAATGGTTTAAAAGTAAAGCTTATCAGTGCGTTGGCACTGTGCTGGATAGGTTGGGTCGGCCATGCGGCGCAGGCGCAGGCCATCGGAGTTGTAGACGAAGAAAAGTTAGGGCAGAACTACACTAAGTATAAGACTGCGGTTTCGGATATTGAAAAGCGTGCCCAGGGCTTGGATGGGCAGTTAAGCGCCCGTTTGTTGCTCAACACCGATGAGAGCAAGCAATTTGATACTCTCATTGCCAAGCCTACGCGCACCGCTGCCGAAGAAGCCGATCTCAAGAAGTTGGTGGATGCGGGCACCGCCCGCCAGACGGAATATAACGGCTTATTGGGCACTGTCACCAAAAGTGACAAGGATAAAGCCCGCATGAAGGAACTGGAGACGCAGGCCGAAAGTAATAAGGCCAGCTTGCAGCACTTACAGGACGACCTCTATGCTAAAATGAAGCAGGAGCAGGAAAGCACCGATAAGCAGTACACAGACCGGGCCAACACGGTTATCAAACAAGTGGCCGAAGATAAGAAATTAGCTTTAGTCGTGCGCAAAGTGGCTGTCGTGTGGAGCGCAGACTCGACCGACATCACCGATGAAGTGCTGAAGCGTCTCAATAACGGGTAAATTAGTCAGTGTTAGTGAATCTCCTGGCACGAAAACAGAGGGAACACTAAGCCTGCACCAAAATCGAACTGATTCAACAGTTCACCCACACAACTTTGTGTAAAACGAGCCCCCGGACAGGTTGCTCATTCGACACCGCCCCGGATAACCTACATGCTCAAAATGCAGGTTCGACCGGGACGGTGTCGCCACTCTTAGAGCCTCGCACTTTTACAGTTGTTCTGAGGCTTACCCTCTCCCTTATAATATCCTTAGTAGTATTACCTGGTTGTAATCAAACCCTCGATCCGCGTTTCAATTCCGCCCCCATACCCTCATCCCAATGGGTATCCGAGCGGCCAGGACAGCATTTAAAGACTGCTTCAACCGCCAGCAGCAAAAGTTTTGTGCCCGTCTTCCAGAAGTGGTGGCAAGCTGTTACCACGCCGGGGGCTACTACCTCGCGTGGGGCGGGAGCAACCTCATCCCGCCCATTGGTGTCCATCAACGTTGCCGCGATTGCAACACATCATCCCGCCTGGCGTTTAGCGGATGCCCTGGAACATAATAATGCCACCGCTGTAAGGGCCATGCCGTTGTCCGCCCCTGCCCATCTCAGCCTGACAACTCCCCTGCCCGCTCCGGTTCCATTTGGCCCGCTGCAAGTGGCTGAACCAGGCGGCTCAGTCGGTTTTTACCGCCCGGAGCGCAAGGTGACGGTGGGGGGACTGGGCGCACTACAGGCTGAAACGCGCATTCGGGAAGAACGGGCACTCAATGATTTCATCGTCGCGGCGGCTGAACGTCAGCAGCAAGCGCATACCGCATGGGCTAAGAACTTGCGCGCCACTTTGGAAGAACAATTGGATGCTGCCCAACGCCTGAGCCTATCCGAGTTAACACCCGACTTACCTTCCGATCCAATACAGTTAGAAATGACGAATCTGCGCTTGGCGTTGCTGCGTAACCTCTACACCACAGCCAAAGAACAGGAACAAGCTCGCCAGAAACTACGTGATTTAGAAGCGCAATGGGAAGTTAAGCTGCGCGACCAGGAAAGCCAACGCCTGGCCGAATTAACGCGGCTGCGCGAGGAGCGACCTAAGCAACTTCGCAAAGAGGGCGAAGCGCGGATTAATGCCACGATTGCAGAAGCAGCACAACGCAATATAACCATCCGCGAAAATGTTGTACGCGAACATGGCGCTTTATTAGCGGAAGATTTCGATAAAGACAACGCGCAGTTGGGTATTGTCTTACCCGCCGCTTCTCTACCGCCACAACAGCTTCCTAGCGATGTCAACCCTGCTGCCGCTTTGACTTTAGTCGAGGCACCACAGCGACAATCAAATTTATCTAAAACTTTACCGGGGAAGCCAACGTCTGTACAGTATCATAGCCTTCAGGCCATGACTAACCCGCAGAAGCCGCAGGCGACAGGAGGACAAGGGCAGCGAGCCGTGCAGATTAAGGCTTTACGCGCCTTAGCCTGGAAAGATGCTCGACGTTGGGCACATATTGCCGTGCGCCGTGCGGGTTGGGACTGGAATGAGGCTACGCAAAACGTGCGTGGCGCGGTGCCTGACCGGACACAAGAGGTCTTGCGCATTTTAAATTTGTCTTAGGGTATGCTACCATATAGGCAGTATTAGATTCATGGTAGTATTAGGTTCAAAGTGCTGAGGGAGCGAAAATCTCGTTCCGTTTCAATATTATGACTTTCAGGTTAAGACTTGCTGTAACTTTTGGCCATACATCGCCGCACTCCTTTGCAGCACATCTTTGTAGCAGGAGCTGAATCAACAATGGCTTCCATCAATTCCACCATGTCCAATGGCCACACCTCGAATGGTCACGCGCCGAATGGCACTCCTGACGAGGGGCAAAACCAGGTCAAACGCACCATGCCGATGCGCCATGCCACGATTGGCGACATCGCCAAGCTACTCAATGCTGAACTGGTTGGCGACGCCAAAATTATCATCACCGGAGTTGGCGGCTTAGAAAATGCCGAGCCGGGTTCTATCGCCTTTATCGAGCATGAGCGGCTGCTAAAAACGGCGCTCAGTTCTGGCGCCGCCGCGATTATTGTGCCCGACACGATGGCGGCTAAAATGCGCCGCGTCGAGCGTAAAGTTGGCAAGCCCGCTGTCTTAACGGGTAATCCGCGCCTGGCTTTCGCCAAGGTGATGGAGTTTCTGCAACCGTCGCAATTGCCAGCGCCCGGCATTCATCCAACGGCCATCGTTGAGCCGGATGCTTACTTAGGCGAAGGGGTCACGGTGCGGGAGCACTGTTACATTGGCCATCATGCTCATATCGGCAATGGCGTCGTCATTTATCCGCATGTGGTGATTGGCGACGGAGCGCAAATTGGCGATAATTCAATACTCTATCCCTCAGTGGTTATTGCGCACCACGTCAACATTGGCCAGCGCGTGCGCATTCACTCCGGCAGCGTCTTAGGCGGCGATGGCTTCGGTTATGTGATGGAGAACGGCAAGCACCGCAAAGTGCCACAGGTCGGCACCGTGATTATTGAAGACGATGTAGAAATCGGTGCTAACGTCTGCATTGACCGCGCCACAATGGGCGCAACTCGTGTTGGAGCTGGCACTAAAATAGACAATCTGGTGCAAGTCGCCCATAACGTCCAAATCGGGCGCAACTGCATTCTGTGTGGCCAAGTTGGTCTCAGCGGCAGTGTGATTATCGAAGACGATGCCGTTTTAGCCGGACAAGCTGGCCTGCGCGATCACGTCAAAATCGGCAAAGGGGCTACCCTTGGTGCCAAAGCAGGCATCATGAACGATGTCAAAGCAGGTGATTTTGTCACGGGCAGCCCAGCCGTCACCCACAAGGAGTTCCTACGCATGGAAGCCGCCGCTCGTAAGTTGCCCGATGCTCTGCGCACCCTGCGCACTCTGGAACGTCAGGTTCGGGAGTTACAAGCGCGTTTAGGCACCGTGGACGGAAATTCAGATACTATTGACGAAGAGTAGTAACTTAAAGTGTCAATTAATAAAGAGGAGGCTCCCAATCCAACAGGAGCCTCCTCTTTTTATCGCTATTTTAACTACAGGGTGCCTTATCTACCTTGAGTTGATTCCGCTCATTACTTAACAGCACATGATGCTGCCAATCCCCATCGAGAGTTTGGGGGAAGTCGGTACGATAATGTGCGCCGCGACTTTCTTCGCGTTCGAGAGCGGCACGGGCGACCAGTTGAGCAACGGTGATCATGTTTGACAGTTCAATGCTGGGGCGCGTTGGGTTTGGCTGGCCGTAACGCTCTTGAAGTTCATTTAATATGTTCAAGGCTTGGCGCAAACCCGCGCCACTGCGCACGAGGCCGACATAATGCCACATGGTTTCTTGCAAACGAGTACGGGCAGCAGTGATTTCAGCTTCGCTAAAAGGCTGCGCTCTAACCCCATCTCCGCTACGTGTGTTCAGTTCTGGGGGGCAGCCCGATTTGCTAACGGCAATCGCGCCTTCGACGGTGCGGATGCCAAAGACCAAGCCTTCCAGCATAGAGTTAGAAGCTAAGCGGTTAGCACCATGCACGCCAGTGCAGGCACACTCGCCACAGGCCAATAGGCCATAGACATTGGTCGCGCCATGCAAATCGGTGCGAATGCCGCCCATCATGTAATGCTCGGCAGGCGAAACCGGAATCGGCTCGTGGGCCGGGTCAATGCCATAAGCCACGCAGGTTGAGTAAATCTTGGGGAAGCGAGCGGCAATCTGTTGCGCGGTGTTGGCAGTCAAATCTAAAACCACGTAATCGGAGCCGGTGGTGAGGATTTCCTGGGCAATGGCGCGGCTGACCACATCACGCGGCGCGAGTTCGGCATCGGGATGATAGCGACTCATAAAACGCTCGCCGGAGGTATTGAGCAAAATGGCACCCTCGCCGCGCACGGCTTCTGAAATCAGGAACTTGGGGTTGTTGGGGCCTTTGGCGAAGGCGGTGGGATGGAATTGCACAAACTCCATGTCCATCAGCACAGCCCCGGCGCGAAAGGCCATCGCCATGCCATCCCCCGTTAAGACCGGGGGATTGGTGGTGACTTTATAAAGCGCACCGATGCCACCGGTGGCGATAATCGTGGCCGCGCCTCGAAAGAGACGCAGTTCTCCAGTTTCCGTATCGAGGGCTAAGGCTCCGCAACAGCGCCGGTTGCTATCTTGCCCGCTAATGAGCAGATCAACCGTTAACATATCTTCAAAGACGGTAATGCCAGCACTTTCCAGGGCATTGGCGGACAGTGAGCGTTGCACCTCGCGCCCGGTGGAATCGCCATGAGCGTGAACGATGCGCCGCGCCCGGTGCGCCGCTTCGCGCGTCAGTTTCAATTCACCCGTTGGCTCCGTATCAAAGTGCGCCCCACGCGCAATGAGTTCGCGTACCCGTTGCGGGCCTTCTGTTACTAACACTTGCACCGCAGAGCGGTCACAGAGTCCGGCCCCGGCTTGCATGGTATCCTGCTCATGTAATTTGGCAGAATCGAGCGGTTCCGGGGCGAGGGCAGCGGCAATGCCGCCTTGTGCCCATTGCGTCGAGCCTTCGCTGATGTCTTCTTTGGTCAAGACGGCCACGCGGCCATGCGGAGCCAATTCGATGGCACACGATAAACCGGCTACGCCCGATCCAATAATCAAAAAATCGAAGGATTCTGTGGGGAGAGTCGCGGGATCAAAGGGAAGTAAATAAGTCATAAAGCCTAATTTCGCGGGCTAGGTGCAACTATTTTCCACCGTCTGCTCCGGCGCACCACAAAAGCGACGGATACCATCAATGCCAACCCCATCTTCGGCCACCCGATGCACAATCTCATCCGTCACCTTATTAAAATGGGGGCCGCTCGCCAGAGTGCCACAGGGCGAATCATGGTTGGGTACCCCCGGTATGGCGGTCAGGCTGTTACTCTGGCGGTCATAAATGAGCAGATTATGGGGCTGACCATAGTATAAAACGACTTCTTTCACACGAGGACTACGCCACAGTTCCGACGACAGGGCGCGCATCGCGCCCGCTGCATCGGTATGGGCATCCGCCGTCATCTCGATAATCTGACCCTTAACGACGCGCTGGCGGATACTCACCGCATCGGAGTTACGCACTGTGAATAGCCGTGCAATGACCAATATCAAGAGGACGACGCCCACGGCGGCAGCCCAGCGCCAAGAAAACTTCCAGCGCAACTGTTGCCGACTATCGGGCGGAGCGGGAATGACGCGGCCCGTCGCCACCTGACCATCCAGCAGACGCCCCGCCATCGCCGCTTGGCTGTTTACAGTGGCAATGCGATTCATGAGCGGAGCGCCATTGCGATACCAGAAATCTAAATCAGCTTCGACTTCAGGCGCAATTTCAGACGCAATGGGTTCCTCGGCGCGACGCGCTGTGTCAGTCGCCACACTAGTCGCCGCCCCATTGGATGCCGTAGCCTGAGCCACATTCGGTGAAAGAGCCTCATGGTAGAAGATTTCTACCCGCGTCCCTTCCGGCAACGGTGTATCGGGAACTACCAGCCCGGCTTTGACAGTACCGCCCACGGCCTGCATTCTCTCACCTCCGCACCTCTCATTTTAACTAATAGGGCCTTATTATGGTCTCAGTACTGCACATATCTTTCCATTCGGCTGAGTTTGACGCGGGATTCTTATTCTGAGGTTTCACTTCAGCAATGGCAACAAGGCTTTAAAATCGGGCGTGCCCGCTTCGCGCAGCAGTTCAAAAATGGCGCTTTCGGAGGATGTGGGCAACGCCCCGGCCCGCATCATGCGCTCCCAGCCGACTTGCTTATTGCTCTCCTGCCGCGAAGACACCGCATCATAAGCCACAAAGACATTAAAGCCGTGTCCCAGTAAATCCAGTGCTGTTTGCAGCACACAAACGTGTGTTTCGACGCCACAAAGCAGAATCGTGGAGCAGCTTGTGGCACGCAGAGTTTCCAACACTGCCGGGGTGCAGGCGGAAAATAGGGTTTTGGGCAGTGGCTCAAGCTGGTCAATGGCTTCCAGGATGGCAGGCACCGTGCGGCCCAATTTCTCCGGGTATTGCTCCGTAACCACAACAGGCAATTGAAGCTGCCGCGCCGCGTGCGCCAGCAAGGTGCAGTGCTTTTCCACCTTTTCCGCTTCATAAATCGAAGGCATCAGCCGTTCTTGGACATCAACGATGAGTAAGGCGGTGTCGTGGCGGTGTAAACGGGAAATCATAGTGATCTTTCTCTGTGGTTGCCTTAAGTATTATTCTTGACCACAATTATTTCAAAGAACATGTGGATAAAGTTGTTCATAACAGGGATAAGTTGGCACCCGGCACAAAATTCTTTAAGGAAATATTAATTTTTTGTGGAGCCAAGAACGTCTTTTTTCGGCACCTGCTGTATAATGCTCAAAGAGTCGCGTAACCCTAAATGTTGTGGCCTGGAGTTTGCAAGACCACAACATATTGGGTTTATCCCTATCTGTTCCGGCGGTTGGGGATAACTGAAATAACAACAATTGTGCCCCAGGCACCCCAGCCACAGCAATGCATCCCCTCTCCATCACCGCTCCGCTCTCCGCCCCGCTACTGCTCTATCGTTGCACCGCTCGCCGCCCTGCCATAAATTCGCAAACTGTCCTCGGTTCATCCCGCCTCGCCCAGTCGCTTGAGCGAGAGTTTGCTTCCCTTGTGGCCGGTACGCGACTCCATCTCTCCCACCGGACTTGGCCTCGACCCACTTGCCTTAGTCATGCCCAGCACAACGCAACTAAGCACAGCGCAGCTAACCACAGCCTGACCTGCCACACTCAGTTCATGCCGCAACCCTGCTACAGTATCTAAAGCTTAATTTACAGCACCAACGGAGAATAGTTATGTCCAACGATCAAAGCACTACACTGACGGAACCACCAGCCGACGAACTCCTTAAAATTACCAGCACCGAACTATCGAATGGCCCTATCCACGAAATTAAAGAGCACCCGAATGGCCACAGCAATGGCGTCAATGGGCACGCTAACGGCACCATTGCCAGCGAGACCAATGGGCACGCCAATGGCACCAATGGTAACACCATGACACTCGTTGTGGAAGAAGCCCCCACCGACCAGCCGAATCTACCTGCTACCGAACCGGCTTATGGGGCACCGGTGGGCGGCGAAATTAAATCATTTACCCCCAAGGCCCCGGCCCGCAAACCTAAGAAGGGCGCTGGCTTGGGTTTCACGCGTCACTTTACCCACCCCGGCGAAGACCCCTTTGAGACGGTGGAATGGGAACGCCGCACCGCAGCCATTACCGGGGAAGATGGCAAAACTGTTTTCGAGCAGAAAGATTGCGAAATCCCCAAGAGTTGGAGCCAATTAGCGACTAACGTCGTGGTCAGCAAGTATTTTCGCGGGCCACTCGGCTCACCGCAACGCGAGACGAGCGTGCGCCAGGTGATTGGCCGCGTTGCCGATACCTTCGCACGCTGGGGCCTGGAACGGGGCTATTTCGCCACCACCGAGGATGGTCAAGCTTTCCGCGATGAACTGGTTTACCTCTTGCTGCATCAGTATGGCTCATTTAACTCGCCCGTGTGGTTTAACATTGGTGTCCACGGGGCCAAGCAGCAAGCCAGCGCGTGTTTCATCAACTCCGTCTATGATGACATGGAATCCATCATGGAGTTGGCGGCGACCGAAGCGCGGCTCTTTAAGGGTGGCTCAGGGGCAGGCTCGAACCTGTCGCGCATCCGCTCTTCCAGAGAGCATCTTTCGGGCGGCGGCATTGCCAGCGGCCCGGTCTCCTTTATGCGCGGCTGGGATGCCTTTGCTGGTGCCATTAAAAGCGGCGGCACTACCCGTCGGGCCGCCAAGATGGTGATTCTCAACGCCGATCACCCCGACATCGAAGAGTTTATTGTTTGCAAGGCCGAAGAAGAGAAGAAGGCATGGGCCTTAATTGAAGCAGGTTATAATGGCGGCTTCAACGTGCCCGGTGGCGCTTATGACTCGGTGGATTTCCAGAACGCCAACCACTCGGTGCGCGTGACCGATGAATTTATGCGGGCTGCCGAAAATAACGCCGAATGGACAACCCGCGCCGTGATGGATGGCAAGCCGATTGGTAAGTTCTCCGCACGCGACCTGCTCAAGAAAATCGCCGACTCCACCTGGATTTGTGGCGATCCCGGCCTGCAATATGATACGACCATCAACGACTGGCACACCTCCTCCAACACCGACCGCATCTATGCCAGTAATCCGTGTTCAGAATTCGTCTTCCTGGATGACACCGCCTGTAACCTCGCATCGCTTAACCTCATGAAGTATCGCCGCGCCGATGGTGAGTTTGACGTGGATACTTTCATTCATGCCTGTGAAGTCTTTATTACGGCGCAGGAGATTATCGTCTCCAATGCCAGCTACCCAACCGAAAAGATTGCGCGTAATTCGGAAGAGTATCGCCCGCTTGGTCTGGGCTATGCCAACCTCGGTGCGTTGCTGATGGCACAGGGCACGGCGTATGATTCGGACGAAGGCCGCGCTTTAGCCGGAGCGATCACCGCTGTTATGACCGGCTCGGCCTATCGCCAGTCGGCGCGCATTGCCGCCAACATTGGGCCGTTCAACGGCTATGCCAAGAACCGCGAGCCGATGCTGCGCGTGATTGGCAAGCACCGCGATGCCGTCAATACCATCACCCAGAGCTTGGTGCCTGCCGATGTGCTGAACGCAGCCCATCGGGTGTGGGACGAAGCCCTGCTGCTCGGCCAGAAGCATGGCTACCGCAACGCCCAGGCCACCGTTTTGGCCCCCACGGGCACCATCGCCTTTATGATGGACTGCGACACCACCGGCATCGAGCCGGACATCGCCCTAGTGAAATATAAGAAGCTCGTCGGCGGCGGCTTGCTCAAGATCGTCAACCAGACGGTGCCCGAAGCCCTGCAAAAGCTGGGCTACACCAGCACGCAGGCCGATGCGATTGTGGAATACATTGACCAGAACGACATGATCGAAGGCGCCCCGGAACTCAAGCCGGAGCACCTGACGGTTTTCGACTGCGCCTTTAAGCCGATGAACGGCACCCGCTCGATTCACTATATGGGCCACGTCAAGATGATGGCGGCAGCGCAGCCTTTCATCTCCGGCGCAATTTCCAAGACGGTGAATGTGCCCTCCGAAGCCACCGCCGAAGAGATTATGCAAACCTACCTGGAAGCGTGGAAGCTCGGCCTCAAAGCGGTGGCGATTTACCGCGATGGCAGCAAGCGCACCCAGCCGCTTTCGACCGCGACCGACGCCAAGAAAGCCGAAGTCGCCAAAGAAGCGCCGCGTGCCGTGCGCCGCAAACTGCCCGACGAGCGCCAGAGCATCACGCACAAGTTCTCGATTGCCGGACAGGAAGGCTACTTCACGGTTGGTCTCTATGAGGACGGCTCGCCCGGTGAAATCTTCATCCGCATGAGCAAGGAAGGCTCGACGATTAGCGGCCTGATGGATTCCTTCGCCGTCGCCATTTCGATGTCGCTGCAATATGGCGTGCCGCTACGCGTTTTGGTCAATAAGTTCACCCACTCGCGCTTCGAGCCAAGCGGCTACACGACCAACAAGGACATCCCAATTGCCAAGTCGCTGATGGACTACATCTTCCGCTGGTTCGACCTGAAGTTCCACCCCAACGGCGACAACGGACACTTAGGCAAGCACGAAGTCCACACCATTCACAGCCCGGCCCAGCCCGCTTTAGTGGCCGCCCCCGCGCAGCCCAGCCTGCCCCAGCGGGCAACGGGTGGCAGTGGCGGCGATGACCTCAACGACCACTTGGCGCACCTGCAACAAGACGCTCCCCCCTGCCCCGAATGCGGCACCATCATGACCCGCGCCGGTGCCTGCTATAAATGCAGCAACTGCGGCACGACGAGTGGTTGTGGATAGGTGAGAGGGGCATGGCCTAGGCCATGCCCCTCTCACGCGTCGAAAATCAATACAAGACAAAGTTTTGACTGAATGGGAGGCAGAATATATAATTACTATAAAGTAAATGGAGAGGCGATTGTATGCCATTCATTAAATACACAGAAACTGGCAGGTCTTTTGCCCCTAAGGTTAGCATTAACCGGACGGGGCTTATTAGCTTTAGTGATGGTGCGAGAAAACGTTTTAATTTAGACGCCTATCAATTTTGTGTTCTGTACTACGAACCAGAGACGTACCGCATAGGAATTGAACTTACTAACGATGGTAAAGCGGAAGGCATAAAGAGACTGCGCTTACGCTCGACAGGAGCGGATATAGCAGCAAAGAGCTTTGTTGATTTCTTCGCATTGCCTTTAAAGGGCACAACTATATGTGATTTATCAAAGGATGAAGATTCAGGTCTACTTACTTTCGACTTAAGTAGGGGCAAAGTTAGAGGTAGTATTGAAGAACCAACTAAGGACAAAGAGGATGACACAAGTCAGCCACTTGACGAGACATAGTAGGCTATGCTAAAATATCTTAAAATTAGAGTGGTCCGCTAAAAAGCAAAAACGGAGCGTCATGGGAATCCCGGCCAAGGAAACTCCCCAAACGCTCCGCCCGTATCGGCTTTAGGACATAAACGAAAACACGTTCTCGCTATGAGTCCGTGCTTTATGCTTATTACCTTCTGCCTGATTGCCTTTTTAGTATAGCCTCAACTCTTCGCTACGTCAAGTTGGTCAAAGCTTAATTATAGCTTGAGTAGTTGAAGACCTCGGTATACAAGACCACGTAAGGAGGTGAGGCTTACTATGCGTTATCTTGTCTATGAAATCAATGCCGACTCTGGCGATGTTGTTCAGGTAACTCTGAGCCAACAAGCTAATGTTAAGTTGATGGACTCCAGCAGCTATAGCAACTACCGTAGTGGACGTAGCCACCACTACTACGGTGGCCTCGCTAAAGTATCACCAATTAACATATCAGTGCCGTATGCTGGGCATTGGTATGTAACGGTAGACCTTGGCGGCTACTCTGGTAGTGTACGTGCTTCAGTGCAGGTGATTTAATTCTATCTCTGAGTGCTCTAGAGCCTCATGGCTCTAGAGCACTCAGAGATGCTAAGAGCTATTGCTATTAATTTAATTTAGCATGTATGTAGCAAGGAGAAAAGCAAATGAATAAGCAGACAAGTAGCACATTGATAGAAGATAGTAAAAAAGAGTCTCTTACAGGAAAGATTAAAAGCGAATTCCCTAAGCATACTCTAGAAGAGGCTCTTCGGGTCCCAAGAGTTCTTGAAGATCGTAATGGGGGTCAGCCTCTGCCTCCAATGGAGTTAGCAGGCACTCTTGATCTGAGTCCGGGCAACAGAAATTTCCAAATGTTGCTTTCATCTTCAATTAAATATGGACTAACTAAAGGTAGCTTTAATGGCATCCAGGTATCTATTGAGGACCTTGGAAAAAGGATAGTTGAGGCGAAGGACAACTCAGCCATACAAGAGGTGCTAATTGCAGCCGCTTTGAAGCCTCCAACATTCCAAGCGATTTATGATTATTACAAGGGGAAAAAGTTACCTGAAGTTCCCCTCTTTCAAAATGCAGTTGTTAGAGAATTTAATGTTCCAAAAGAACATGCTGCTAAATGTATTGAGGTTTTCAATGCCAATATGGATTATGTTGGATTAATTCATGTTGCAGGAGTTGGCCGATGGTTAAAAGTTACCCCAACACCATTGCGTAAGGATGATTCAGAGCTTCCTCATGACCCGTTCCCCCTAAACGGCGAATTTAACACGAATGGAGTCATGACTGCAAATCTAGGGCAAGACCATTCTCTTAACGGAACAACTACTCATAATGGCGTAGGTAATTCTGGACTATCTATTAATAATGGTCTTAATGAGAACAACGCAACTCACTTAGGTTATTCTAATGAATCGCTTAAGCAACAGAATAATACACCGACTCCTGCTAACGCGATATTTGTAGGGCATGGAAAGAATCATAAGCCCCTTGAGCAACTAAAGGAAATTCTCTCTGAGTACAAGCTTCCTCATAAAGTGGCTGTGCAGGAAGCTAACTCATTTAGACCTATTTCACAAAAAGTTGCCGACACTATGAAAGAATGTAGTGCTGCAATTTTAATCTTTACTGCGGATGAAGAATTCCATGACGCACATGGTAACTCGATTTGGAGACCCAGTGAGAACGTAGTCTTTGAATTAGGTGCAGCCTCTGCTCTGTATGGTGGAAAAATAATAATCTTCAAAGAAGATACTGTTCATTTCCCTTCTAATTTTCGGGACATTGGATACATTAGTTTCGAGAAGGATGCGTTATCTGCTAAAGTGAGTGACCTTTTCAGAGAGTTAATCTCCTTTGGCTTAATTAAATTTACTGTTGGGGGATGAATCCACAGAGCCGGGCATTGAAATACCCGGCAGGGAGGCTGAAGCCAAGCGTCCTGCCGGACGCCATGCGGAGAAGGAGAGTTGAGTTCAGCACCATCCGGCATTGATTGACACCACACGCAGAGTCAGATTTCAGTGGGGTGTCTTATTTTCAGCTATTCAGCCGCGCCCTTGAGCCGTCCGCGAGGACGCTTGGCTTCAGCCTCCCTGCCGGGTATTTCAATGCCCGGCTACCCCACCTCAGCATCCGTCTCTTCCCACGCCGCCCACACCCGCCCCACAGCATGTTGCTGTTTCTGGTGCTTCACATAAGCCACCACACGATTGAGATGCGAACGGCTCAGGCTAAAAACGGCATAATGCTCTTGCCAGCGAAAGAGTTCTTCTACCTCTAAATGGTCATTGATAAAAGTAGAGGAAACGCCTTTGATTTGTTTCACCAGATGCGCAATGGAAACCGTTGTTGGCACCTGCACCACCAGATGCACATGATCGGGCATTCCATTGAGGCCCAGGACAACACAGCCCAGCCGACATGCCTCGTGTTGGATGCAGCGATGCACTTCGCGCTCAATTTCAGGCGTCAGCCATTGTTTGCGATGGGCTGTTGACCATACCAAATGCAAGTACACTTCCGCCTTGCTACGTCGCATAATGGCGCAGTATAGAATAATGAGGCGGAAGATGAAATGACATGACGAACCGGGCATTGAAATACCCGGCAGAAAGGCTAAAGCCAACCGTCCTCGCGGACGGCTCAAGCTATTACTCTATCGTGGCGTCCGGCAGGACGCTTGGCGGCTTGACCGCCTTCCAGCCCAAGAGAAAGCGTCAATACGCTTTCCTTTTGGGCACCCAACCCGCCGGGTATTTCAATGCCCGGCACTTAATACCCGGCACTTCAGGAGACACCATGATTATTAAAGAGAACGAGCCGGTTGATCTGGAGACACCAACTGGCCCGATGCGAACTTATGTCTTTGGCCCAGTCGCGCAAGGTCGCTATCCCGGCATCTTGCTCTATTCGGAAATTTTCCAGGTCACTGACCCCATCCGGCGCACGGCGGCGCTTTTAGCAGGCAATGGCTTTGTGGTCGCGGTGCCGGAAATCTATCACGAATTGGAGCCGATTGGCACCGCGCTGCCCTACGACCAAGCTGGCGGGGCGCGGGGCAACAGCCACAAAACCACCAAGGCAATGGCCGGGCATGACAGTGATGCGCGAGCGGCTTTAGACTATCTGCAAGCCTACGCGGGCTGCACCGGCAAGTTGGGCGTGATGGGCATCTGCACTGGCGGGCACCTGGCTTTTCGCGCCGCCATGCATAAAGAAGTGCTGGCCGGAGCCTGTTTCTATGCCACGGATATTCATAAACAAAGCGAGATGGGTGGCACTAAAGACGACACCTTAGAGCGCACGGGCGACATCCAGTGTGAAATGCTGATGATCTGGGGCCGCCAAGACCCGCATGTGCCACGCGAGGCACGCGCCCTTGTTTATAACGCGATGAGCGATGCGGAACTCTACTTTCAGTGGCACGAATTCAACGCCGCGCACGCCTTTATCCGCGATGAAGGCCCCCGCTATGATCCTGCCGCCGCGCAAATCTGTTACACCCTCGCGCTTGAACTCTTCAAACGCAAGTTAGGCTAAGGGGACGTGTTAGCTGCAACCACTACTTCTTAGTGGCTTCATAGCTCAGGCTTATTCATCATCAACAGATCAGTCACGCCAGAATCATAGCCTGTTTGCTCCAACAAGGTGGTCAGTTGGCCGCGATGGTGCGTTTGATGGTTAAAGCAGTGCATCAGACAAAACCAGAAGGGAAACTCGCGCTCGGTAGGATTGACCATCGAGGTGAAACGAAATGTCGCCGTTAGATCAGAGTCGCTAAGGGTATCGAGCCACTCCCGCATGTGGGCATCGGTAATGCGCCGCTCCCGCCATAATTCTGCGAAATCGCTGTATAGCTCCTGATCCAGTGAACTAGCCGCAAATGGCTTCCCCGTGAAACGGCCCAACCAGAGGCGGTCGGCTAAGAGCAGATGATTGAGCGTGCCATGCATGGAATGAAAGAAAGCCCCTAAGTCGCGCTTGCGAACTTCATCCGGTATCGTGTTGCAGACGGTGTAGAGCTTTTCGTTCATCCACTCGTTGTATTGACACATGGTTTTGAAGTAATTGAGATTTTGCATTTCAATACTTTGTTCAAATTTAGAATGGGACGCAAAGCTTCGCTACGCCATGCTGCGCAGCGCAAGCTTACGCTATTCAATAAATAGCGTTCAAATAGCGCATGTAATTAGCGTAGCGAAGCTTTGCGTCCCATTTATAATACTATCTCTTAGTTAAGGCCCATCCTCTAATCTTAATCTACCGCCGTAACACAGGCATGAGCCAGCAGACCTAATTGTTGCAGGGCCATTTCCAGACGTTTTGATGGCGGCTGGGTGCAACTCAAGCGCAGGCAGTTGCGATATTTACCTGTCGCGGAAAAGATGGGGCCGGGCACGATGCAGATGCCATGCTGCAACGCCTGCTGGAACAGTTTTAAGCTGTCGGCTCCGCGTGGCAACTCGATCCACAAAAACTGGCCGCCTGCCGGACGCGCGATCTTGGTGCCGGGGGGAAAGTAACTGCTCACCATTTGCGCCATCTGCTGTACATGCTGGCTATAAAAGCGGCGTATTTTGCGCAAGTGATGATCGTAACTGCCCTTGGCCAGAAATTCGGCCACTGCCATCTGTGGCGGCATGGACGTGGCGAAAGTTGTCACCGTCTTCAGATATTCCACACGCTGCCGGAAACGTCCCGGCACCACCCAGCCGACACGATAGCCGGGAGCTATGGTCTTGGAGAATGAAGCACATAATAACACTAGACCATTCTGGTCATAGGCTTTCGCGGCTTTGGGACGTGGCCCTTCAAAACTCAAGTCGCCATAAACATCATCTTCAATTAAGGGAATCTCACGCTCGGCCAACAACGTCACTAGGCGCTCTTTGTTGGCCTCTGTCATCAGGCTGCCCAGCGGATTATTGAAGTTGGGCGAAAGCAGGCAAGCCTTGACGGGATGTTGCTCCAAGGCGTATTCCAGAGCTTCCAGGGAGAGACCGTTGCGTGGATGCGTTGGGATTTCCAGGGCGCATAAGCCCAGTGACTCGATAATCTGCAACACGCCATAGTAAGTCGGTGACTCCAACAAAATCGTATCGCCGGGATTCGCCACTGCGCGCAAGGATAATTGCAGGGCTTCCTGGCAACCGGAGGTAATCACAATATCATCGGGCGTCAGAACGCAACCCGCTTCGAGTGCCCGTCGCGCGATTTGCACCTTTAACGGTTTATACCCGGCAGGAATGCCATAAGACAGCGTCTCTCCGGTTTGCTCCCGGTTAACTATGGCCAGACAACGACTAAGCTGCTGCAATGGGAGCAGGCTGGGGTCAGGTTCGGTGGAACTAAGCCGCATCATACCGGGTCGCTGCGCTCCCTGCACCACCTGCATCATTAACTCACTGACTTTGACTGGAGTGGCTTCCAACGGCGGTTGCGAAACTTCCGGTTCCGGCGGCAATGCGCGCACCGGGCGCACGTAATAGCCCGACTGGGGCCGGGCTTCAATCCAGCCTTCGTTTTCCAGCCGCCGGTAAGCCTGCAACACGGTTGAGATGCTGACCTGCTCCTGTGCGCTCAAGCGCCGCACCGAGGGCACGCGCTCCCCCGCCAACAAAGTGCCGCCTTCAATCAGGTGGATAATATGCCCGGCGACCTGGTCGTATAAATTATCTGGTTGCTGTTGATAACCGTGCGTAATCATCAATTATAAGCCTACCTGCTGGTGTGGGGCGGAACAGATACAGTTCTTCCTCATTTACTCCGATACAGTTCATTTTAATGCGCAATTGTAACGGTTACAATTCATTCTTTTTGCATCTGTATTCAAGCCCGCTAATCGGAGTAACTTTCCTTAACCGTTATGCAAGGAAGAGGAAGTTTATGCTGGATGCCACTTTATCATTGAACCGTTGGGTAAGGCTTTTCGAGAGCTTACGCTCCCACGTTGGCTCGACCCGTGCTGGAAGTCAAACGAGCAAGCAACTTTGCACCACTCTGGCGGCGCAAGGGGTATGGAAAGGCAATGCCACGCCCGGCACCAGGATTAGCTGCCAGGTTGGGACGGTCTGGATTACTTGCTCAGGAGACGCACGAGACTACCTTCTCCACGCTGGGCAAGAGTTGATAGTGCCGCAATCCGGTATGGTTGTGGTGCAGGCGATAGGAGCAGTCTCGACTTTTTGCTGGAGTAGCCCTTACTGTGGCAGACGCAAGCGATAGAGCAGAATCTTCGATTTCCAGTCTTCTTCCAAAAAGACGACATATTCACCATTAGTGCGACGATGGGCACGCAGGCACTCACGGATGTCTTGCAGCCCAATCTCGCCAATATCGGCGGGCGGCTGCATCGCCCCCACGGAACTGCCATCGGTGGCATTGAAGATTTTGACGTGACCTGTGGGGATACCCATTGCTTTGGACGCACCGGTATAAGGCACAAAGAGGTAATTGCCAGCGAGGTCAAAACCCATCGGCTCACAGGATTCATGACCATGCGACCCTTGCTCATAGGGCACTACAATCTGCCAACTTAAGGTTGGCTGGCCCTGGCTCCAATGGTCGTAGCGGCAAATCACTGGCCCCATTGGTTTCCAGTGCTGGTTCTTCTGCTCTCCTTTAGTGCCGCCCAGATACATGACATCGTGCGCGGCATCATAACGCAATCGCTTCACCTGGTCGAACTCGGCAGGCTTGGGGAAGACGCGCATCCGGGCAAAATCCCAGATGGGGTTGCCCACCCTATCAAGGCCCTGTAACGGAAACTGACGGACGCCCGCGTTCTCGGTCGCCAACCAAACGTTACCTGCATCATCCACCCACCAACCCTGCGCCTCCGAGGTATCCTTACCATCATTGCTGAGATATTCATTCTCATCAAAAGCCCCGTTACCATTGGCGTCGCGCCAAATCCACTCGCCCTTTTGCGGCTGATGCGGTGGCCAGTCGCCCTCCACTTGCACATGACGCTTGGCAAACATCACTGCGGGAATTGCCGTTTCTCCATCCTGGGCCGGATTAAAACGATAGACCTGCAAGTATTCGCCATTCATGTCATTGACAAAGAGAAAGCGGCGGCCCTGAATAGTTCGCACCCAGGTCCCCGCCGACCAGATATGCAGGCGTGGGTCTTGCGGGTATTTGAAGCGGTTGATGGTGTAGCCCGCATAAGTCCACTCCTGACCACGCGGACGGCTATAGTCCAGATGAAAGTGCTCTTCCTTGGTGGACATCTCCGTGTCAGCAGCGGGGTCAACATCGGCCATGTCCACAAACTCTAAACCGTGTAAGCGCCAGTTGAGCGAGCCATTGGGCCGATAGCTTTCGAGAACCGTGCCGCCACCACCGCTCTGCCCGTCATTGGCAATATACAGGTTGCCAGCACCATCGCAGCCCAGCGCGGTGATATGGTTAAACCTCAAAGAGCCAACTTGCCCCGGCACGCCGGAGTAGATGCCGCCTTTCACCCCGAAAGTTCCAATCTGGCGCGGCTGCCGCTCCACATTGGCATAGATGAGAATCTGCTGGTTTGGGCCATCATCGGCTACAAGCAAACGCCCCTGGTTATCCAAGCAGATAGCACTGGGCACGACTCCGGGGGCAAAGGTAATTTGCTGCGGCAGCATTTTTCCATCGCTGTTGTAACGCACTACTCGCGGGGTTACGGCTTCGCCAGCCTGGAGTATCCAGAAGGTGCCTGCTTTATCCATCAGCATTGGCCCCACCTGCTCTAGTGGCCAACTGGTGACAGGCTGCATCGTTGCGGCATCATACACCTCTACCTGCTTATGGAAAGGGTCTGCCACATAAACTCGCTGCTCATCGGCCCACAGCCCGGTAATGTCAAACTTGCTTTTTTCCGGCACCTCCGCCACGACCAGAAACGATTCTTTGAGTGTGTCGCCCTGACCGCCCTTGCCACCTGGAAAAGTGGCTGCCTGGGTGATGTCAGTCTTTAACCGACGCGACAGGCCAAGCCACTTAGTATCCTTGGGCGGCCAGGTATTTTCATCTTTAAGACCGCCGCCTTCATTGCCCATGACCTGAGCTATAAAGATATATTTGCTATTAGCTGCAATGGCACTGCCGCCCCCATAGCCCCAGCCATGCGTATGCCCCGCTTTGCCGATGACATCACCATTTTTATAAGCGCCGACTTCGCGTCCGCCCTCGTCCCATCCGGTGTTGGTATAGATCGTGCCATCAGGCGTCACCCACATAGCGTGAATATCTTGCTGCACCCATTTTTGCGCGCCAGGGAAAGTGTTGCCAACCCAAGAGACCGTGTAATTCAAGTCTGCCCTGGCCTGGGGAGCCGCCAGCACAAAGCACAACAGACAGGTAAGCAGAGAATTTTTGGAATGCGCTTTCATAACTTGATCTCTTTGCAGGAGACCCACCGCTAAAGCAGTGGGCTGAGGGTAAGAAGCCCCCTAAACGGGGCTATTCCGTGTCCGGTTGCGTAATAGCAGCCCCGTTCAGGGGGCTTCTTTGGGACAGACTGCTCCTTAGCCCGCTTCTTTAGGGGCGGGTTCGCAGCCTCTATCTCTCTCGTGACCTTTGTGCCTTCTTTGCATGCTTTGCGTTGAAAGACTACTCTTCAATCGCCGCTTTACGTTGCTGCACAGCACGAATGCGCTCGGTATCGAATTTTGGCTGGCGCTCGAAATCGAAGATGCCGTTGTCTTCAGGGTAGATGTCGGTTAACTGGGTGTAGCAGTAGCCGAACATGTGCGGGTTATCGAGCAAGATGTCGCAGACGGCCTGGAAACGCTGGTGGAAGTCCTCAACTGATTCCGGGTCAGAGCCGTAGCCCCAACTGACTTTGCGATTCTGCTGATTCTCTGCCGCTGACCGCACGGGTGCATTGGGGTTCCACTTAAAACCGCCAAACTCACTGACAAAGTAAGGTTGGCCTCGATAACCAATAGACCAGATGACGGGCGTGGTGCGAGAAGTTGTGGCATCGGTGCGCGATGGCTCAGGATTCATAAATGGCTTGCCCGCTGGCAGCCCGGCATGGCGCTCCTCAAAGCGGGCTAAACCTTCGGAAAAGACTTTTTCATAAATGTAATCGTGCGAGTCATAAATATCCGACTCCGCCACACGGTGCGAGTAACCAGAGGTATCTAACACCGGGCGCGTGGTATCCATCGCTTTGGTCGCCAGGAAAAGAGCGCGGGTGGCATCGTCCAGTGTGGTGATTTTATCGTGTAACGACTGGGCCGTTTCGTTGAGCGGGCACCAACCGATAATAGCCGGATGCGAGTAGTCGCGCTCTATGGCTTCCAACCATTGCGCAGCATAGGTGATGCCCGGTTGCTGGTGGTCGTGCGCTGGCCCTTGGCCACTACAGCCCCAGTCGGAAAACTCTCCCCATAGCAAATAACCGAGACGATCCGCGTGATAAAGGAAGCGTTCCTCAAACACTTTCTGATGCAACCGCGCCCCATTGAAACCAGCAGCCATGCTGAGTTCAATATCACGGATCAAGGCTTCATCCGTGGGCGCTGTCATTACGCCATCGGGATAATAGCCCTGGTCAAGCACCAACCGTTGAAAAATCGTCTCGCCATTGATCTTCACCTTTTTGCCATCTATCGCTACACAGCGCAAGCCAGTATAACTGGTGGCACGGTCAACCGCTTGCCCATCGGTATCCAGTAGTTCTATTTCCACATTATAAAGGTGTGGATCAGCGGTAGACCACAAGCGACACCGTTCCGCCGGAATCACTAAGTCGAGGCGTGGCGCAAAATCCAAATCGGCGCGGCATTGCGCGGTGGTCACAATACCCTTTTCGTCTTTCAACACAGCACGCAATTGATAGCCGGGCCGATTGTTGGTGAGAGACTGCTCTAAGCGAATGGTGCTATTGGCTACGTCCGGCGTCAAGCGCGGGCGGCGCAGGGCACAGTCGGGGACTGGTTCCATCCATACCGTCTGCCAGATGCCTGTGGTGCGCGTATAGAAGCAAGAGTAAGGGGCATACATGCTCGACTGCTTGCCGCGTGGCTGCCCCACTCGATTTTCATCGCGGGCGCGCACCACAATAGTGATATTATCCCCTGCCGCCACCAGACCTTTTAAGTCACAGGTGATGGGCGTAAAGCCGCCGCGATGCCGTCCCACTTCGAGGTATTCTTCCGCTGCCGTTTTAATCCAAACCGTCGTGTCATAGTCCACCGCCTGGAAGTGCAGCAGCACGTTTTTACCAGTCCACCCCGATGGCACCATGACTTCACGGCGATACCATACGCAATGCATAAAATCGGTATGGCCAATGCCGGACAGCGGCGACTCCGGGCAAAACGGTACCGTAATGCGGCCACTTAATTCCTGCTCGCGCAGATTGCGCTGCAAGCCGCTATCGCCAGCATCAATCTCAAACTGCCACTCGCCATTAAGACAAAGCCAGTCGGGGCGCACAAATTGAGGGCGCGGATATTCCGGTCGAGGCATATTGGTATGGGGGGAAGAAGTATTCTGGCTCGCCTGAGCCGCAGAAGCTGATGTCATGTCACATAGTTCCTTACAGGTAAAATCCTTAGCACATCTTATTACATCCAGCCATTGAACACAAAGCCACAACAAAGCCCTTGAGAATTTACGCAAGAGGTTAGTCACACTATGTCATTTCGAGCGTAACGCAGTGGAGTCGAGAAATCTTGAGAAGATAGCTGTAACCAGGAAGTTAAAGATGCCTCGACTCCGTTGCACTCCGCTCGGAATGACACAACGCTGCACAACCGTACTATTTAATTTCTAAGCCGTAGCCAAGCATAGAGCGAAGGCCGCTATGCAGGTATCATAAACATAGCAGTGAGTTGCTGCATCAAGGAGATTAATGTCTTATCAGCCAGGAGAATCGCAGGAAGAATTAGACCGCGTCCCCATCCGTGACAACGGTGAACCGTTAGTGGATTTTCTCGCCGTTTGCCCGCAGTTGCGCTTTGCGCCCCAGCACCCGGTCTTTGAATTTCCTCGTGTCCATCTATTGCGCCAGAGCGTGGCCGCGATGCTGTGCCAGGCTGCCCATGCCCTGCCTGCTGGACTGTATCTGCGCATCGTAGAAGGCTATCGCCCACTGGCGGTGCAACGCGCCATGTATCGCCATGCTCTAGAGCAAGCACGCTTACAACACCCAGATTGGACTGAGTTGCAAATCGAGATCGAAGCCGGGCGCTACAGTGCGCCGCCGGATGCCATCACACCCCCACCTCATATTACCGGTGGTGCCGTGGACTTGGAGATTGTGGACGAGAACGATCAATTGCTGGACTTTTATTCGCCCTATGAACTCACCGACTGGCGTCAAGCGGCACCCAATGCCCCCGGCCTCACCTCCACTGCGCAGGCCAATCGTCAATTGTTGCGGTCGGTGCTGGAACCAACGGGTTTAACCAATTACGTGGATGAGTGGTGGCACTGGTCTTATGGCGACAATGGCTGGGCTTTGCGGGTGGGTGCTGAGTATGCTCTTTATGACCGTGTGCCCCTGCCCGCCGATGCTGAATGGGTGGGCGACATGGATAAAATGCCACAAGAATGAAACGCCTGGCGCAAGTGTCACATCAAATTTTAAGCAACTTAAACCGCTGCTCAGTGTCGCTACCTTACGCAGATGCGAATAGATTGTGAAATTTGTGGCGGGCAGAGCCTGCTGTCCTTAAACGAAAAACGTAATGGCGTAGATATTGTCGCCTGTCAAAATTGCGGCCTGGTCTGGAACCGAGCCATGCACGATGAGCAGGAACAGGTCATTTTCTATCGAGAAGAAAACCGGGCGCAAAACGAGATCTGTCAGCAGAAACTCGTCTCCCGGCTCAGTCGCGCCGCCTGCGCCTTAGACTTCCTGAACGAAAATCTTCAACCGGGCTTGCGCCACCTGGATGTCGGCTGCGCTGAGGGCACCCTGCTCACCCTCACCCGTGCGAAGGGCTTAAAAGTGACTGGCCTTGAACTGGATCAAAATTGGTCTTGCTTTGCCCGCGAAGTGCGCCAACTGGAAGTCTTGCCGATGACACTCGAAGATGCTCCACTTAAGCCCGCCTCATTTAACCTGATTTCGTTTGTGCATGTCGTTGAGCATCTTTTCCGCCCTGTCCGCACTTTGAGTATTGCCCGCGACTTGCTGGACGACGCGGGCTACCTCTATGTCGAAGTGCCCAACCTTGACGGCCCCCTGCCAGCGCCTCGTCGCTTTTTCCGTCGCCTCCACAACTTCTATTTCTCAGCGAACACGTTATGCGCAGTCGTGAGTCGAGCAGGCTTTACCCCCGTACGTCTTGGATGCTCGCAACGCGATATGTCCGTGCAATTATTAGCGGTTAAAAGCAGCAACAATAGCTCCGCCGCTAATGATGGGCAGGATGGTTTATCCCAAACCTGGTGTGATGATGCCGCACAGGTATACCAGCATGTCAATGAGGATCGCAGGCGCTATTACTTAATGTTTCATCTGCTGCGCCAGTGGCGACAGCGTAGGCGCTTAGGCCAATGGGCCTTCCAACGCTATGGCTCTTTGCTTAATGGGGAGCCGGGAGAGTAGGAGTTCTCTGCTCCAGCTTTGTAATTAACGCCAGGCGGTTAAAACCGCAGGCAACAACAGCACCAAGCCTGCCTACTCAGGCTCTTGAGCCACCGATGGGATAAGTTAAGCGTTGAGTCCGCACAGGCGGACTTCGCGCTGTTGTTGCTGCGAATTTATTCGCCTGGAATTAGATAGCTCTACCATCACCGCATCCGCGATGGGTTCTGCCACATATCGGCGTTAGTGCCTAACTGTTGCTTCAACGATTCAGTAACAGCCGAGAGACGAGTCACCACATCAGCAGGCAAAGTTAAATCTCCCGCCCGCACGTTCAGCCGCGCTTGCTCAGCATTGCGCCCGCCCGTAATCACCGAAGTAACAGCAGGTTGTTGTAAGAGCCAGGCCAGACTCACATCGGCCATTGGCTGTCCGATTTCCTGCGCAATCTGGCGAATCTGCTCTATGACCGCGAAGGTTTCCGTTTCGGCTCCAGCTTCGCCATGCCGCGCCTGGGGGCGGGTGCCGACAAAGTGCCGTGTGCGGGCACGATCATCAGGCACTTCATCAGCATTGGCAAACTTGCCCGCCAGTAATCCCTGCAAAATAGGTGAGTAGCAGAGAATGGAAATATCGGCCTGCACACAAAGCGGCTGAATCTCGTGTTCAATCGCGCGAAAGAGCAGATTATAAGCAAGCTGGTTGCTGCTGATGAGATAAGACGTTTGCAGCAATTCGCTTAAATCACGCGGGCCAAAGTTGGAGACGCCATAGGCGCGAATCTTCCCGGCGCCTTTCAGCTCTTCTAAAATCGCCAGCGTATCGCCAATGGGAATCTCATGGTTGGGCCAGTGCAATTGATAGAGATCAATGCGGTCTGTGTTGAGGTTGCGCAGGCTCCACTCGCAGGCGGCGTGCAGTTCTTCCGGGGCGAAATGGTTGGGTGATACTTTGGTGGCAATCACCATGTTATCGCGGACATTGCCTAAAGCTTTAGCAATCAATTGCTCCGAATAGCCGTTGCCATAACCTTCTGCCGTATCGAAAAATGTCACGCCCGATTCATAAGCGGCGCGCAAGGCGGCTAAAGAGTCCTGCTCGTCCTGCGGCCCCCAGTTAAAGCCGCCTACAATGGCCCAGCAGCCAAAAGCCACTGCCGAAACTTCGATGTCTGTCTTAGCTAACTTGCGATATTGCATATTGCTCTAGTCCTTATTTAAGTTCTTTTTCATTGCCTCGACTTTAGCCCCACTTAATTGGCGCAACTTTTGCCGCCAGCGGGCGTCCGAATAGTATTCGGGACATGGCCCACGTTGTTGTCCTGGGTGGAGGAAGCCGGTTCGGTATTCAAAGATGCAAGGAAATTATCTATTGATGCGCTTATCTGTATCCTTAATGGCCGGGTTAATTATAACCTGCATGACCTTTATTAATACACCGGGCTACGCTCAACCTGCTCCTGAGCCAGCACCCACTCAAGCCCCGGCACAGGATAATGCATCATCTAACTCTCAAGCAAAGAAACCTGCTCCGAAGCTAACCGCCATTCAATGGGAGCCATCTTTTCAGACGGCAATCGTTAAGGCAAAAGCAAGTCAGAAGCCAATGATGGTGATTTTCTATGCTTCGTGGTGCCCTGCGTGTGACTTTTTGGATAATGTAACTTGCAAAAATCAACAGGTCATTCGTGAATCTGACAATTTTGTGAATCTTCGAGTCAACGCTGACAAAAGCAAGGCCGTAGCCACTCGTTATGGGATAACCGTGATGCCCTCTATCGCCTGGTTGAATAGTGACGGCAAGCTACTCAATGGGCTGGAAGGTGTGGGGCCGGTGCAGGAGTTCCTGCAAGAGATGCAATTATCCCTGGCCCAGTTCAACGCTTTAAAGCCTCAACCCAAAGCGTATGATTCACCCCATACTAACGAACCCGGAGCGTGAGCGACGGGCTTTCACCGTAGTCTAAGGAGACCATTACTCTAGCCCATCGCTCACGCTCCGGGTTCGTTAGGTTTCGCTTTTTGCCCGCTCAGTGGTGAGGCTGGAGATTTATCCGCAGGGATTGGAAATTGTGGTGAGTCGGTATGAGCGGCCTTGAGAATATCAGCTACCTTCGCTACAACCTCTGGATGCTGCGCCGCAATATTATTCTTCTCACCTAAATCAGCTTTCAAGTCATATAGCTCAATGGGGAGATGCAACCCATGACGCACCGCTTTCCAATCTCCCAGGCGCACGGCCTGTTCAAACCCGCGCTCATAAAATTCCCAGTAAAGATAATCATGATTCTGTTGTGGCTTGCCTAAAAGGGCAGGCAGCATGGAAATGCCATCAATATTGGCGGGAGCAGGCTTGCCCGCTATGGCTGCCGCCGTGGGCAAGAAATCCCAGAAAGCCCATACCTGATCGCTAACAGCACCCGCCTTAATATGACCGGGCCAGGAGGCGATCATGGGCACCCGGATGCCACCTTCATAGAGGTCGCGCTTGATGCCGCGCAAGGGGCGATTGCTATGGAAGAACGGGGCTTTATGTCCGCCTTCTTGATGCGGGCCGTTATCGCTGGTAAAGATAATAAGAGTGTTATCCGCTATGCCTAACGCAGTGAGTCGCTGGCGTATCTGGTCAACGTAGTTGTCCATACGGGTAATCGTAGAAGCATAGCGTTTTTCCAGTTCGGGCCAGGGTTTATTCTCATACTCTGGCTCAATCCGTGGTGCTTCAATGGTGCGCCCGGTGCTATTGGCATGGGGAATGGTGTAATTCAGATAAAGAAAGAACGGTTGCGCCTTGTGGCGAGTGATGAAATCTAACGCTTGCTGCTGAAACAGGTCATTGGAATATTGGCCTTGCTTGCCACCCTTATTGCCTTCTAAGGACACTTTTTCCTGATTGTGCCAGAGGAAAAGGGGAAACGCATTATGGGCCGCCACATGATCGGTATAGCCATAGAACTCATCAAAGCCGTGCTTATTGGCATCACCACTGGTGCCGGGTGCGCCTAATCCCCATTTACCAATGACGCCCGTTGCATAGCCAGCACTTTTAAGTAGTTGCGCCACGGTATAATCATTGGCAGGAAGTGCCATCGCTTTGTTGCCGCGAATCGAGGTATGGCCCGTGTGGAGGCCCGTCAATAATCCTGTGCGCGAGGGTGCGCAGACCGTGCTGGCAGCATAGCACTGCGTAAAGCGCGTGCCCTCTGCCGCTAAACGATCAATGTGTGGTGTTAGGATTTGATCTTGCCCGTAGCAGCCAAGTTCACCATAGCCTAAATCATCCGACAAAATAAAAAGAATGTTCGGCGGACGCTGGCTGTTTGTTCCACGAGTAGCTTGAGGCTGTCCACTCGCTGACCATGCTAAATCAGGCAGGTTTAAAGCAGCCCCACCCGCCAGAAGAGTTTGCCCTGCAACTTCGAGAAATTCTCTGCGTTTCATGATATTGAAAAAATTATAGGCTCAATACTTCAAAAGCAGCATGACATTCTCACTGCGCTAAAAATCAGTATGGATTTAGTCGCTGCCAGCTTTGCACATAAAGTCGGTTTTGCGAGCAATTTGTAGTAAGTTTGGTTGCTAAACCTATGTTGCTAAACCTATATAGGATTGCGCTCATTTTGGACTTTATGTGCAAAGCCGTCGCTGCCGAGTTTGCTTGTGCCACAGCGTTATTTCGGCGATAATGGATATGATAGATATTATATCCGCCGTAATAAGGAAATGTATTATGTTTAAAAATGAAAATAACAAGCCGCACCTGACAATGCAGCAGGCCAAGACTGTATTAGCTTTGGCCGGGTTAACGCTGTGTGTGCTGCCCGTCGTGGCGCTCGTGCCCGGTTGCGGTGGTGGCGGTGGCGATAACTCGATTAACGTCAATCCCTTTGCGGGCCAATACTCCGGTCTTTTGCCAGCGAACACCTTTCAATCAGCCGTAAAGATTACGGTGCAAAACGATGGGTCAGCCACTTTCAACCAGACGGTCACGAGTCATAACCCCGGCACGGTCGTCATTCCATCAACACTGCAAGGTTCGGTTGATCAGAACGGCGCGTTCTCGTTTAGCGGCACCATTGTTGTTAATGGTAAAACCCAAACTATTAAGGTGCAAGGGACGCTGCCTCAGAACAGCACCACCTCTACGTCATTTACAGCCCAGATTGGTTCCCAAACCTTCACTGGCACCATTACTCCCTTAGGGTCAGCCACCCCCACACCTGGTCCCACAGCTACGCCAGGCTCGACTCCCACTGGCAGCGGCGGTAATGGTGGCTAAACCAAGTAGCCCATAGCGTAAATTCGTCGTCGGTGAGTCATAGCTTCCAATCAGTAAAGGCGTCAGGGCTAAATCAACTCGCCCTGACGCCTTTACTTTGTCATAGCCACAACTGTTGCATTTGCGGTGTCGTTAGAGAGCGCCTGGTACACTTGTATTACTCTCGCAAAGGCTTTGGTGGAAATGCAACATCGAATCAAGCAATTCGTTCACTGGTCATCATTTCGGCGCAGTTGTAACTTTGGGGCCGCGCTGCCGCTGCTCTTCATTATCGGTCTGGTGTTAGTAGCAGGCTGCCTCCAGGCTCAACAGGTGGGGAACCTGCTCCCTGATCCTTCCATCGAGCAAGTCCAACAAAAAAATCAATTTGGTGTGCCCTATGCCAAATGGAGTGGCTGGCTTTATGAGGGCACCAGTGAGTTTCGTAATGGCAAAGTCGCCCATAGCGGCACTACTTCTGCCGAGATCATTGGTTCGCAAGGCGGCAAGATTCGCCTCTATAGTCCCGCTGTTACCGTTGAACCAGGGCGCTATCGTTTTACGTGTTACATTCGCGGCCTTGATATTAGCGGCGTTGGCGGCATGGCGGAAGATGTCAACTTTGTGGACGACCAATATTATCCGCTTAAGAAGACGGGCACCTTTGGCTGGACGCGCCTGCAAATCGTCAAAGACGTGCCTGCCCATAAAGAGATTGTAGGACGCATTGGCTTGTGGGGGACAGGCCGACTCTGGGTAGATGATGGCGAACTGGTGCGCGTGCCGGAAAACACTCCCTTAACTAACGGCCCGGTGCTGGGACAGGAAGAAAAGCCCATTGCCCCACCCGGCCCGCTCGATGTTGCTACATCAGTCTCTTGCCCCGACTGTGGTTATCACAATATGCCGCAGTGGGGTCACTGCTATGTTTGTGGAGCTGCCCTAACCACGCGAGCCACCGTAGCAGCCGGCCCTCCAGCCAAACTCCTCACCAGCTTTGAAAATAATGCCATAACGCCCTTCGTCGCGGGGGGGCCGAACGTCGCGGCCACTGTAGCCGAACACGCCACCGAGGGACGTTATGCTATGCGCGTGGATAAAGGCTATGTCATCTGGGATGGGCCACAAAATTGGACGGGCTACGACTTCTTCAAAACCGATGTGTTCAACTCCGGCGATGACCCGGCTTCGGTTTACATCGAGGTGCGCGATAAAGCTTCCACCGACTACTGGACGCGCGTTAATTATGTCACGGTGGTGCCGCCAGGCAAATCTACTCTCGTGGTACCGACCGCCCTGTATGTTGGAGAAAAAAGTCGCCCCGGACGCGCCTTAGATAAAGCCAATATCACTCGCTTTGTATTGAATGTCCAGGACGCTAAAGCGCCGATTTACTTCGATAACTTACGACTGGAACGCGATTTATCCGACAGCGTGAAAGTGCCTGGCTTGCAAGCTTTCTCGTTTGGCCCCGGCACATCGCCGCCCTTGAGCGGCTTCACGGCCATCACACCTTCCACGCTCTATTCTAAAGGTCGCGGCTATGGCTTGAAGAATGCGCAAATCTGGCGGGCTTTTGACGCTTTGCAACCCGACCCACTCTATGAGAATTTCATTTGCATTGAGAGCGGCGGCTTCGCCATAGATGTGCCCGATGGCCGCTACCACGTCTTTGTCAATATAGATAGTCCCTCCGGCTACTGGGGCGAATATCAGGTTTATCGCCAGCGTAGCATTAAAGCTAACGGGGTGGAAGTGCTGCATGAGACAATGGATTTACCGCATTTCCTGCAACGCTACTTCCGCTTTGCCAATGTTGAAGACCGCCCGGAAGAAAACACCTTCGATAAATATCAGCGCCCTTACTTCAACGAAAAAGAGTTCGATGTGGATGTGCGCGGTGGTCAGTTATACCTCGAATTTAATGGCGAGAACTGGGCCAATGCCGTGTCTGCTTTGGTCATTTACCCATCCAGTCAAGCCAGCGCTGGGCAACGCTATCTCAATAATCTGCGTGAGCGACGCCGCTTCTACTTCGATAATTATTTTAAGCGCGTGCTGCCCAACGGCAACCGTGATAGCAAGGGTAATGTGCCGAACTTTGCTCCCACTGCCAACGAGCAAGCAGCCGGATATGTGCCCTTCGCCCGTGATTGGATGGATAACGTTTATGTCAACTCGGTGCCGCGCCGGGAAGAAGTCACCCGCAATCTTTCGGTCTTTGCTTCTGCCGGTGAGGAGGAGCCAATTGTCTTTTCGCTTTATCCCTTGCGCGATGCCGGGGCAGTTAAAGTTTCGGTGAGCGATTTAGTTGCGGGCGCGAACCGGATTTCGGCCTCGGCGGTGCAAATGGGCGTGGTCTCGCATCGTCTCAGCCGTGTCACAATGGAAGGCACCGTCTATACCATCGCACCTCGTTTCATTATGCCACGTAACTCAGCGACTATTGAGAAGGGTGTCACCACTACTTTCTGGCTGACGTTGCACACGCCTAAAAACGTGCAAGCTGGCACCTATAAGGGACAGATAAAACTCGCCTTTGCTAACGGCAAGACTGATACCATAGACCTCAATGCTCACCTGTTTGCTACGCCGCTCGATGAACTCGATGTGCCCGCTGGCCCCTGGGGATCGAACATTGACCTGCCCTGGTATAAAGAAGATTTAGCCAACTACAACCAGACCATGTTCCGTAAATGCCTGGCCAAGATGCGTGAATATGGCTGCACTACTTTCTCAGGCATTCCTACCCTCAACATTCGCGGCTGGAACAACGGCAAGCCCGACATTGACTTCACCACTGCCGACCGCGAGATGGCCGATGCTAAGGCCGCAGGCTTTAAATCCACGGTCATCAATTATAATGGCGGCATCGGAGGGTTTACCAACTATTTCATTGACGAAAACGCCATGAAGAGCGCAGGCTTTGCGCGTTACCCTGATTTTCTGCGTGCCGTCCTCACCACCATTGACGCGCACGCGGGGCAAGCTGGTTGGTTACCCGTCGCTTTTAACCTGGCCGATGAACCGATTAAGGATGATGTCCCCCGCGCGGCGGCCAATGCCCAGGCGTGGCGCGAGGCGGCTCCGCCTTCCATTCTGACCACGGGGGCCACCAGCGTTGAATCATCCAGCCCTAATGATCCGCATTTGCTTTTAGCCCGCGCCTTAAAGATTGCGGACTTGAATGACCATAGCGTAGCAGCCATTAAAGCCATCCATGATGCGGGCAGCGATTGGGCTTTTTACAATGGCGGCAATCGCTGGACATTTGGCCCCTATATGTATAAGTGCGCGCAGCAATATGGTATGAAGTTCCGCCTCTCCTGGCACTGGAACGCCGCCGCAGGCGATCCATTCTACGCGCTCGACTCGCGGGAAGACGATTACTCCTGGGCCGTGAGTGATGCCAACATGGAGTTGATTCCCAATATTCATTTCGAGCGCGAAATCCGCGAAGGCATTGATGACTATCGTTATATGCTGACGTTATCGCGGCTCCTAAAACAGAAACCCAATCATCCCGCCGCCCCTGCCGCGCGCAAATTATTAGAGGATAAACTCGCCAGTTTTCAACTGGGCGAGCGCAATCATGAAGCCAAATGGCCTCTCTCAGAATATAGAAGCTATCGGCTGCAACTGGCCGAGGCGATAGAGAAGTTGTCAGCCGGGCATTGAAATACCCGGCGGAGAGGCGGTCAAGCCGCCAAGCGTCCGTTGGACGCCACGTAGGGGCATGATTCATCGTGCCCTTCTTCGTCCGGCAGGACGGTTGGCTTTAGCCTCCCCGCCCGGTATTTCAATCCCGACTGCATTGGAACCAATTATGAATCGAGCAAGCTTCATCCTTTCATTCATTACGTTAACGTTCTTATTTTTCACAGCGCAAAGCCGGGCGCAGCAGAACTTATTGAGCAACCCCGACTTTGAAGCGGGTACCGCAACCAACGCACCGCAAGGCTGGGCTGCCCTGTGGACACGCCTGCCCAACACGGGCACGGCAGCTTTAGATGAGCAAGTTCGCCACGGTGGTCAACGCGCTTTAAAAGTGGCACACACTGGGGCAGGAGACTGGTCAGTATCACAAAGCCAGCAATTACCAGTAACGCCGGGTGATATTTTCACTATCAGCGCGTGGCTTAAAGCGGAGAACGTGGAAAGTGCGCAAGTCAGTGTTGTGACACGACGCGCCAACGGGGAGACCATAGAGTGGATATACTCCCCTCTTTCCACGAATGGCACGCACGATTGGAAGCAACTCACGCGCAAGTTGATTATTCCTGCCGAATGCGCCTCCGTTGAATTTCGCCTCACGGGGGAGGGCAAGGGCACGATTTGGCTGGATGATGCAGCCTTAATTAAGATAGGTAATGTGAATAGCTTCAAGGGCAATCTGCAAGGCAAAACACTCCACTTAAATAATAGCTTGCTCGATGTACAGTTAAATGCAGAGAATGGTTCTCTCACTGTCACCGATAAGCGTAATCGGCGGATATGGCAACAGCAGGCGCTAGCTCCCGGTATGGTGGTTAAAACTGCTACCCAAGCAGGGCCACACGAGATGCAATTGCAACTGTGGGATGTCGGCAATGATTTAACTTTGCCAGTGATCATTACTTTAGTCCCGCAGCAGCCAGAATTAACTTTTGTCTTGGATGGCAAAGGCACAATGCAACAACTGGTGGCTTTTCCTCAACCTTTTGTCACTGGCAAAGGCACGGCACTGGTCATCCCCCTCAATGAAGGCATCATGTATCCAGTGGAGGATGAGAGCATTCATCCAATGCAGCTTGTCACATACAGTGGTCATGGCATTTGTATGCCGTGGTTTGGGGTGGAGGATACGCAAAGCGGCGCAGGGTTTATGGGCATAATCCAGACGCCTGATGATGCACGTATTGATATTAATCGCCATGCCGGGACAGGTCTCTATGTGCAACCAATGTGGGAGGCTTCGCGCAGTGACTTCAGCTATCCGCGCAAAATTATTTATACCTTTTTCAATAGTGGTGGCTATGTGGCGCAGGCGAAACGCTACCGTGATTATGCGCAGCAAATAGGTCTCTTCAAAACCTTAGCTCAGAAGCGACAGGAGAACCCTAATGTTGATCTACTCATTGGAGCGGCGAATATCTGGAACTGGGACATGGATAAAGTCGCGCTTTGCCAGGAAATGAAAGCGGCAGGCATGGAGCATGTTCTGTGGTCATCGGGTGGTTCTCCAGAACAATTGCAACAGATCAACGCTCTCGACTATCTCAGCAGTCGCTACGATATTTACCAGGATGTGTGGCCCCCGGATGCACCCGCCGGATTAGCTAAAGCTGGTTGGCCGCAAGACTTAGTCTGGCTGCCTAATGGTGACTGGATGAAAGGCTGGGCGCACCATCAGAAGAATAAAGACGGCACGACCACGGTTTATGAAGGCGGCGTCATCTCCTCCCCGCGTGGCCTGGCGAGGGCGAAAGAAGCCATTCCCGCAGAACTCAAAACCCATCCTTATCATTGCCGTTTCATTGATACAACCACCGCCGCACCGTGGCGCGAGGACTACAACCCGGCGCACCCCCTGACCCGCTCGCAAGACCGCCATTACAAAATGGCTCTGCTCGAATTCTGCTCCAAGGATATGAAGCAAGTGGTAGGCACCGAAACCGGCATTGACCCTTCGGTGCCCTACGTCCACTACTACGAAGGCATGTTGAGCCTCGGTCCTTACCGCCTGCCCGATTCCGGGCGAGACATGCTGCAATACAAAGCGCCGACTCCTGATTTTCTCAAGTTCCAGGTCGGCCACTTCTATCGCTTACCCCTGTGGGAACTCGTTTATCACGATTGCGTGGTCGCCCAATGGTATTGGGGCGATTATAACAATAAGGCTCCCGAAGTCTGGCAACGCCGCGACTTGTTCAACATCATCTATGGCACACCGCCGATGTTCATGTTCGATAAGGCGACATGGGAGAAAGATAAGGCACATTTTGTCAAGAGTTACCAGGACATTTGCCCGCTCGTGCGGCGTTTAGGCTATAGCGAAATGCTATCACATGAGTTCCTTACCCCCGATCATGCCGTGCAGCGAACACGCTGGAACAACGGCACTCAAATCACGGTTAACTTTGGTGACACTCCATATAAGCTGCCCGATGGCACGGCCTTGCAGCCTTTGCAATGGAGTATCAAAGGTTAATCGAAAGTCATCTCACACAAAGCGCGAAGCTGCTTGAGCCACCTATCAAATAGATAAACGCACCTTTACTGCGTCACCCGTCGTCGCACCTCGACAATGCCATCATTGAGTAACAACGGCGGATTGATTCTGAGACTCAAATTGTAATGTTGGCGAAAGTAAGCCTCAATTTTTCGGAGATATGCTTGATGCACGTTAGCCTGGAATTGTTCAGGTGTTACATTAGCGTGCTTTAAATACTCCGTAGTCGAAAAGAGCGGCACTTCAGGATGAGCTTCACCATAGCATTGAATTAAAATTTGCACTAGCGATGCCTGATTGCCATGCACATCCTCGAAAACGTTAGGGGATTCCAGCCTTTGGGCAAACGTTTCGATGGCGATAGGCGTATTGACATAAAGCAAATCAGCGCCTAGCTTGCGCACCGCATAAAGATCATTGGCCTTTTGAAAATCTTCTATGATACGCTGCTGGGCTGCTTTATCACCTAAACGAGCTTTGACTTTATCCGGCGTTTCATGTCCCGCACGCACTTTGGTTGTTAAGGCTGGTGACAACGGCAATAGCCCCAAAATTATCGCGCTACTGTCGGATTTCGCATAGTCAGTCAGTGACGCTATAAGCTGAGGCGCAAAAGCCGTCAGACGAGACGCATATTCTGGACGCAGGAGGGTCAGCTTACCGCGTAGTCGCACATCCTGATCGGGGCTATGTAAGTCAGCGATAGCTTGCTTTATATCAGTATCCGGCATGACTTTACCCACCCCGGCAGAATCCAGCACCAACCCGCAAACAATCAAAAAGAGCAGCGGCAATAACGGTTTCATGGGTTCCTCCAAAATCTACTTTTAAACCTTTTATACGAGCAAGCAGGCTGTTGACTGCTTGCTCGTATACCCGCTTACCTATTGTTTATCCTTTGTTCTTTAACGCATCGGGATTTGCCATTGATTTTCCTTGAGTGGCCCCGGTTTAGGATTCGGGGTTCCCGTAATTACCGCTACTTGCGGGAAGAATGTGAAGGGCAAGAGCGTGATGTTGGTGGGTGTCGTGTAGTGCATGACATTGCGCGCATTATTCACATCCGAAAGCTTCTGGCCATGCATCTGTTCATGGGCCAAAAGCTCGCCTATAATGGCGGCATTGGCACCCACCACTAAGGCAGGTTGGTCTGCCCCAATATTTGAACTCAAACCAATGACACCATCGCCCGCGTTACCGGCTTTCACGGTTTCAGAAGTTTTGGGATCAGCCGTTAATTTGTGGTCGCGGGCAAAGCCTTGGTTGCCCGGCATGGCCGGATCAGTATCAATGGTGATCTTATTAGCAGTTATTGCGGTGATCTTAAATGTCTCGGCATTGCCGTTTTTTGGGTTAGACAAACGATAGGTGCCTCCGACATAAAGGCCCCGCGTGCCCGGCATGGAGATCGTGGTGTCGTCCTTAGCAACATTGGCTGAAATATACCAGTTATCAATGAAGGTATCTTTGAGCAGCACCATATCGGTATAATGAGCGCCATCGTCTTTCAGCGCCTTATAAATTGCGCCGGTTTCAGGATTAGGATTGGCGGCGGGACCATTGTTATAATAGTCAACGCGCCCGTTGTCGTTTGGATCGAAAGCCACCCCAAACTTCTTAGGTGCGGCCAGAGAAGCGCGTACCACCGGATACTTAAGGAAGGAATTGGCTTTCTTTGTAATATCCGCCGCCGGTATCGCTGGGGGAATTGTATCGTCCTCGGCACCGGTTTTGAAAACTCGGTAATATTTACCCATTAACTCAATTTCATGGTACACATTGACATTAATCGTAGCGCACACTTCTCCAGTGGCCGTGCCCAACCTGGCATCAACTTCCGTCTGATTCTTGTTTTTGTTCTGCCCCAGAATTTTGAGCAAGAACCCAGCCGCAGGCGTTTTCCCTGGCACTTCCACTTTGGCAACCGAAGCGTCACGGGAAACGAAAGCTATTTTCGAGGCATCCGCTAAACCCTGAATCGTGACTTTAACAAAAGTGAAGTCTTCCTTTTTGACAGAGACGTGGTCATCATTGGGGTCTTGTGCAAACATCTCGTCATACCCATAGCGATTGCCAGCATCAGTTTCCGGGGCGCGGGAGAAGCGCACGATGACTGCCGTAACTCGCACAGCATCCTTACAGTTCAACTGTGCCGCATCGCCAGTGGGAGTCACTTCAACTTCAATTTGTTTAGCCCCTAACTGAATGCCCTCCACAAAAAGGGTGATCGTGCGCGTGGCACCCGTAACACCTAACTGGGCCGGAGTAAGGACAACATTGGACGGCACAAAATCGCCACCCCCGACGACACTATCTTTATCGCGTTGCGTCCCACCGTTTTTCGTCCAGATGCGCAGGCTACCCAGTGCCGGGGTATAAGTTGGCGGGCCACCACCAACTCCTGCTACCCTGGTGACACCGGCAGGATCGGAGGCACTGTAGAGGAATTTTATTTTCGCTTTGTCAAGGTCAATGGGGGCTGGAATTTCCAACACCAGACGCGTAAATTCAACGCCAGCAGAAATATCGTCCGGGGTGCCAGCCATCCCATCTAAATTAAAGCCATCAGCAAAACCGGGGATGTCGTCATCGTCTCTATCTTGGTCGTTGACAGCTAATATCTTACCGGGTTTGGCTGATTCATCTTCAATCGCATCCTCTATGGGGGTACGGGCTGGTGCGCCACTACCATTGTTGTTATCAGAGTCAACATCCAGATCAACTTTCATCACAGTAGAGCGAACCGCATCGTTGCAACTTCCCGTTAGAGCACCGCCGGGAGTGACATCTACGACAATCCGCTGATCGCCAAGCGTAGCACTATGGTTTATGCCTTCTAAAAACAAAGTCACGACCCGCGTGCCGCCAGTAAAACCGAGTTCAGAGGCAGGTATAGTCGCCCCAGAGGGCACAAAGTCGCCCCCGGTAGTCACGCTGGCTTTGTTACGCGACGCGCCGCCTTTTTTCCAGATACGCAAATGCCCAGCGGCGGGCGCGTAGCCAAAGTCCGGCGCGGTTCCAGTCTTAGTCACGCCTGCCGGGTCGGAGGCGCTATAAGTGAACTTTATTTTGGCCGTGGTGAGGTCTATCGGGGCTGAAAGCTCTAAGACTAAATGCACAAAGACACCAGCAGAATTGAAATCGGCGAAGTTGGGAATACCATTATCATTGGAGTCGCCATCATCCACCGCCAGGAGTTTGCCGGGCTTATCAGCATCGTCTTCGATTTTATCTTCGGCCTCACTCCGTTCGGGTGCGCCCAGGCCATTATTATTATCCGAGTCAATATCTAAATCTACCTTGGCCACAATAATCTTCTGCTGCTTAGAATCTTGATTGCCAGCGGTATCAGTCGCTGTCCAGGTGATCGTAGTGGTCTTGCCGCCCGGATAAGGATCATCCAGTTTCTTGCCATCATCGCGGACACCTTTGACCGTGACTCCAGGGCAGTTATCCGTTGCCGTGGCCATACCAGGATTAATCGTGGCCGTTTCTAATCCGGGATCATTGCACTTGGTAATGTCTGGCGGGACGGTGATTTTGGGCTTTTCGCGGTCTTCAACCGTTATCGTAAACGTACACGTCACAGTGTTGGCTGCCGTGGCACTCCGCTGGCCGCGCCGCCCAACCGAATTCGACCCTCCACCTGAACCGGTAGAGGCCGTTGCGGTGCAGGTGACGGTTGTAACGCCTTTTTCAAAGGTGGAACCCGAAGGTGGATTAGAGGTAACCGAAGAGACTGGCCCGGTGGTCGTGGGAGGCGGAAATCTCACAACAGCAGAGCAGAGTCCCGGATCAGTGGAAACGGTAATATCTTTGGGACAGGTGATAGTGATCCCGGCTGCACTGGCCACCTTAGCCCCTGGGACACCATAGCTCATCAACAGCAACATGACGGCCAGCACAAAAATCCGGCTTCTGCTTCGTGAACGCTCCATCTTCATCTCCTTTAACTGATGATCAGGCACAGCACAGGGTTATGCAGGCCAGCGATGAAACAGAGATGGGCGACAGTTGCGATAATGAAAGTGTGTAGGGATGTGCAAGTTTAGCTATATTTTGAAGTTAGACCTGCTAAAACGGTGACATTATAACACTTTTGCAGAAAAATAAACAATAATTCAAAAAATTTCAGATTTTCGAGAATTTTCTTAGGAGCAATAACAGTGGCAAAAATCAAAGTTGGCATTATTGGCTGTGGCGGGCGAGGACGCGAGCACGCGGCAGGTTATGCGGCTTCAGAGCAAGTGCAGATTGTCGCCGTCGCTGATCCCGTCAAGGAATCGGCTCAAACATTAGCGGAAAAGCATGGAGCAAGCGGCGTGTATGAGGATTACCAGCAGATGCTTAAAGAGCAGCAACTCGATATGGTGAGCGTTTGCACCTGGACGGGGCAGCATCATCAACAGGTTTTAGATACTGTGGCGGCTGGGGCTAAAGCGATTAACTGTGAAAAGCCAATGGCCCCAACCTGGGGCGAGTCCCGCGAGATTCACCAGGCGGCGGAGAAGGCAGGCGTGCAAATGACCTTTTGCCATCAACGCCGCTTTTTGGCCCAGTTCATCAAAGCGCGAGAGTTGGCGCAAAGCGGCGCGGTGGGCAAACTGATTCGCTTCGAGGGCTTTTGTCCTAACCTGTTCGACTGGGGCACCCACTGGTTTGATATGTTCTTCTTCTACAACAACGAGACCCCGGCTAAATGGGTGATGGGACAGATCGAATTACGCGATTCGCGCACCGTTTTTGCCGTGCCAGTGGAGTCGCAAGGTTTATCCTATATCGAATTCGAGAACGGTGTGCATGGCTTAATGATTACTGGTCGTGAGGTATGGGGTGGCTGCGCCACACGCATCATCGGCACGGAAGGCATAATTGAAGTCCCCACCAGTGATGGCGAACAAGTGCGACTACTGCGCAATGGGGGCAAGGGCTGGGAAACACCCAGCTTAGCCGATAAGCTGCCGCAACGCAATGCGACGGTGCTGTCTATCTTAGATGCCATTGATTGCTTCCAATCAGGCCGGGAACCAGAACTCAGCAGCCGCAAAGCGTATCAGGCAACCGAGCTTATCTTTGCCACCTATGAGTCGGCTCGCCGCCGAGGGCGCATTGACTTACCGTTGGAAATTGAAGATTCTCCTCTAATCTCCATGCTCAACGCGCAACAAGACTTGCCGGTTTAGCTTTAGGTGACCCTCATAATCCTACAGATTCAGCGAACGTAGGGGCACCGCGTCGGTCATGCTGAGCGAAGCGAAGCATCTAATATGCGGAGCTATGGAGTGATAAATACAATTATGACTCTATGAACGCTCTTAGCAGATGCTTCGCTTCGCTCAGCATGACAAACTCCGATATTATCATTAAGTCAGAGTCTCTTAATCAGTTCGCTCTTTTGGTCTAAAACAGGATTGGATTATAACGGCTGCTCTTTATCTAACCCGCACCCATAGTTCCTCAATTCTCTCGCCTTGTGAAAGCCTGCCTGTGTGATGCCACCGTGTAGCGGTTACCTGGTCATTAAAGATTTGTGGTTTACCAATCAGACCTTTAATGTCTCTACCAAGACCATATTGAACATTCTCCTGATACACGTTGCCTTTGAGAAGATAGGTGCCACCGGCCACACGAGTCACCTGCCCGCTTTTGGCATCATACGTTACCATTGACCAGTGCGATGGAGTTATGTGCTTGAGCATAACACTCGTCTGCGGCCAGGGTTTAAAGTTCGTCATCCGCCCATATTTGAGTGAAACCACGCGCCAGGTGCCGATCAATTGACTGGTCTTGATGCCCTGGCTTGATGGTTTTGCTTGCGCCATAATTTGGCATTGAGCCACGGCCAAAAGTGCAAGCGGCAAGGCTGGCTTCATCATATGCATCAACATATTATTTCAGTGAACTTCTATGCAATTTGGTTTAGCAAAACTGTGGTCATAATATACTTGATGCAGTAAGTTATGAAGGTTTCTGAGGGTGCGTCTTTTTGTAATATCTTTCATCTATCCAACACTTAATTAATATGACAAGTCCTGTCAGTCCTAAGGCCAAGCCAAAGATAAACTCGCCCCACGACATAGGAGTAAAGTTCTTATTGATAAAAGGGCTTTGCGTTCCCAACCACTTCCAGATATGAACACACCAGGGCCACACATTAATTCACCATTGCAAGTATAAAACAACAGCCTACTCAGTTCTCCGAGTAGGCTGCTTCGTTGGAGTCTCTATAAGCTAACTAAACTTTAGCGCCCTGAAAGGTTCCTGATCCGTTAGCTGTGCCATCCTGTAATGTCGTGGTGAAGGTGCCCGAAACGGTAACCGCGCCATTGCGTGCTACGGACGTGCCACTGAGCCGAGAGGTGAAGGTGGCGGGTGGAGTGGTCGGCAGCGTACCGGTTACGTTCACCGTGATCTTACCTGCCCGGTCTATACTGCCCGTTGCCGGAAAGCTCATGCCGGGGAACTCTTGCTGTTGGGCGGTGCCTGTCAGTTTGCCATTGGCATCTACTGTCACGTCAAAGCTGCCATGAATGTTCTGGCCGTTGCTGCCCGTAAAGGTGCCCGTGTAATGACCAGCATAAAGAAAAGCTGGAGTGGGAGTAACAGTAGGTTGTGTCGTGGGGCGAGGTGTAACAGTTGCCGCTGGTGTGGGCGAACCATTGGGATTGTTGTTGCCCGTGAAGGTGCCACTGCCGATGGTTTGACCCTTAAATGGCCCTGTGGTCGCTTTGGAAACAAATGTCCCGGAGAGGGTAGTAATTCCATTATTCGTGACCGCGTTGCCCGTCAACGTGCTGACTAAAGTGCTTGAAGTTCCGCCAGGGCCAACAGGAGCGTTGGCCGTCACCGTAGCAGTCACTTTACCGTTGCGGTCTATCGTCCCCGTGGCGGGGAATGTCACTCCCGGCAGTTCCTGCTGCTGGGCAGTGCCGGTGAGTTTGCCATTTTGATCTACATTGGCGTCAAAGCTGCCATGAATACCCTGCCCGGTGAAAGTGCCGGTGTAATGGCCAGCATAAGGAAACGAAGGCGAAGGATTATTAATGAGACCGCTGCCACTGCCGCCCCCGCCACAACCAGGCACTAAAACTGCCGTCGGCAGCACGCAGACTGCGACAGCAATGAGATGCTGCCATTTCAGAGACCGATACTTTTGCATATAGACTCCTCTATAATTTCTACTTCGATTAAGTAGTGTGCGCTGATTTTAGCGTAATAGAGGAGCAATGGCAATACTTTAGGGTAAACCTTAGAGAATCTTAATCAACAAAAGCGGACGCGCGATTTTTTCGCGTCCGCTTTTGTCCCGACCTGTTTATGGCTTAATACGATTAGCTATGCATTGGCATCTTCATGAAAGGCATCATCTGCCGGATATGTTTCTTCGCCAGGTTAGCCCGCTTATGCATGAAGGCTTTCACAGCCGGGCTTTGACTGTGCGACCAGCGCGACTGTGAATTGACGACTGCTGTGACATGGTCTTGATGGGTCGCGTGCAGCATTTGCATGGCGGAACCCAAAACCGGAGCTTTACGCACCACCGCCAATTGCGGGTCGCCTCCATTACGATGAATTAAAGCCATAAGCTGCGGGCCAGCGGCCTTGTGCTCCCGAATCCAACGGCCAAACATACTGGCAATGCGCAGATTAGTGCGTCCTCCCATCTTGCGGAAGGCAGCTTGCTGGGCTGTCAATTGCTGAATTTCACCTTTTTCCTCGGCCAAGGTGCGAATTAACATAGCGGCATTATCATTAACGGCCATCTCATCGAAAGGCTGTTGAGTGGGGGAACCGCCTCTGGTGCCAGGGGGAACTTTCTGCTTAAACCGGGCAGCCACGGGAGGTGTGGTTTTAGCCGCAGTGGAGTCGGTTGTGCCAGTTCCACTACTTGTTCCCCCAGGGGCAGTTTGCGTTGTATTATCCGGCGTCCCATTACCCTGCCCGGCACTGCCCTGATTAGTATCTTGAGCTAAACTCACGCTACACACGGCACCAGTCAGCAGGGCCGCCGCCAGACCTGCTTTGGCCCAATGTTGTCTTACACTATTCATTTTGTCCTCTCTCTTCCCTGGTTAATTATCCATGCGACTGCTACTTCAAATGGCCTTTCATGGGTAATCTTAAGCTGTAAACAATGCAAGAAAAATGCCGCACCGGGAGCAAGAGAACAGGGGTTGATCTACGCTCGTGCGGCGAAACGGGCCGCGGCCCGCCCCGCGACAGTACCACTACTCCAGGCCCATTGAAAGTTGTAACCGCCAAGCCAACCATCTACATCCATAATTTCACCGGCAAAGAAAAGTCCTGGCACAAGGCGGGACATCATCGTGGCAGGCTCGATTTCATCCAGAGATATGCCACCAGCGGTCGCTTCTGCCTTGGTGTAACCAGCCACTTCACTAACGGGTAAAGGGGAGTCGAGTAAGGCTTGGCGCACCCCTGTCTGTTGCTGCGGGCTAAGTTTTCCCAGAGCTACGGCGGGGGGCACCTTCGCTTCAGTTAACACAGTTTCAGCCACGCGGCGGGGGAGTAGTTCTGCGATGACATTAACCACACTCTTTTTCGACTCACGGCGGACTAATTCCTGCCAGAACCTCCCTTCCTCCCCATCCGCCACTTGCGGCAAAAGCCTTAAGCCTACCTGGGCCTGGGGGTGCATCCAACGCTCCCTTGCCACATGACGACTGAGATTTAGCGCCGCCGGGCCGCTATAACCAACGTGGGTAAAGAGAAAGGAATTGCTATATTCAGCTAACTTGTTGGCACCATTCTTTAATTGCAAACGCACCGGCAAAGTAATGCCACTTAACCCGGCATGAAGCGTGGGAGTGGCCAATAACGGCGTGAGCGCAGGCGTAGTGGGCACTAAAGTATGGCCCAGACGAGTGGCAAATCCATAACCTGCGCCATTGCTACCCGACTTAGGTAAAGCCAGACCACCCGTGCATAATACCACCGCTTTCGCCCGCCAAACATTAGATGGCGTCTGCACTTCCCACTCCACTGCCGCAGCATCTCTCTCCTGAGTAGAAGGACGTGGGCGGATGTCTGTGACAGGTTGCTCGGTGACTAAATTTGCACCAGCCTGGCCTACCACATTTAAAAGCGCATTTAGGACAGTGCGCGACGAATCAGTGACCGGAAAATATTTACCTGTCTCTTCCAGTTTGAGTTGCACTCCGATACGCTCAAAAAAGCGATGGGTCGCTTCCATGTTAAAGGCACGCAACACGCGCCCGATAAAGGACGAGGAGCCGCCATGAAAGCGCGAGGCATCCACATATTCATTGGTGACATTGCAGCGTCCCCCACCCGCCACCAGAATCTTAGCTCCGATCTTCTGCTGCGAATCCAACACGATAACCTGAGCGCCACGCTCTCCCGCTGCGATAGCAGCCATTAGTCCTGCCGCGCCCGCGCCCACAATAACCACATCAACTTGCTCCATAAATGTCAGTTTACGTAAACGGCAGCATCCATCTTGTGGGCCGCTGAAAGCAAGAGCCGGGACAATGTTAGTCATTGTCCCGGCTCTTTACTCGTTACAGCTTATTACAATGGTTATCTGGTTAACTGCTTCCTTGCGATGAAGTTTCTGAGATTACGGGAATGACCAGCCAACCAGAGGGACTCAGCGCATACGGCCACAGGAAGGGTATATTACGCCCGACATTATCTGCCGCAGCCTGGTCATTTTTCTTGGCAGCTTGGTCGTTGGCAGTTGTTGATGTTGTAGTTTGAGGGGCAGGGATAAGAGGAAGTTCCGTGCTGGGATCACCAAATAAAATCCAGGTGCGGCGCACATCCAGGTCGGAAGTAGCAGCTTTGGCTTTTACCACGGCTTCACCAATGGTGCGTGGTCGCTCGGACTCCAGGGTTTGGAACATTAACTTAAAGAATGCCTGGCTCATTTTCTCTTGTTGGTCGGGGAAGGTCTCGCCCGATGAAGCCCACACTGCAATCGCGCCACCATGCGGTGCTTTGAGCAATGCTTCAGCTAAACTTTCTGTAACAGGATCAATAAAATAACCATTCAAACAGTTGCTGCAAAGGACTATGGGTAAGCGTTGACCATTGGTTAAACCCGGAGCATCGGTACTGGCGAGGAGTTTTGCTCCCGTCCAGATGTCCAGCGATCCATGACCCACATAATTGACCAACAATGGCCCCTGGTTAAACGCGGCCACAATACGGTCGTGAGTAGTCGCATCATCAGCATCCCCACGATTGATCTTCACTATGGGAACGCTGGAAGGCAAGAGTGCAGCTAGAGCATCATTAGCACCTTTAAAATCGTACCCGCGCTCCGTATCAGAAACAAAAACCGCACTTTGTGGAGGATTGGTGGCTGGCACTCCATTGTAATTAACAATCTTGTTGATAACGGTGGCAGCTTGGCTTGAAGTGCGCACAGGCAAACGACCAACGGCCATTTCTGGTAGGCCATCATTGTTAAAATCTGCCAGCCAATCATCGGATGTGGTTTCAAGCACAGACGTATCTATAAGTTTGGTAGGCACAAAATCGGAATTTCCATCGCCGAAATAGTTGCGCGGATCAACGCTGCTATCACCTAACAAAAGCACGAATCGGGGCGATTTAGACCACAATCCCTTGCTGCGGGATAGAAAAGCTTTAATAGCAATCGGATCGTGCATTCCATAGTTGAATTCGTCATAGAGGTCTTCAACATCAATCGTTTGCACAGCCAGCCCTTGCTGCTGGCGATGCGCCGCTAAGGGCGCTGCCGCTGCCATAAAAGCGGCGTGCGAGATAATAACCAGATCGGCGCTGTGGCCTGTATGCCAGGTGCTTGGATTATTCCGTTCCACAGCAGCAGGAATCATAAATTGCCCGGTGGGTAGAGCTAATAGGGTATGCACTCCCACGCCGGGAACTTTGAAGCTGGTGCTATGCTTATCTGGGGCAACACGGGGCAACACTTCAGCAACGGCATTGGCATCAGTCACGTCTAATACACGTATCGAGGGGCTACTTAATCCATCTAAGCTTACGGTCTGCCTGCCAGGGGCCGTGAAAGTTAGAGTGTTATTAACAGCGTGGTAGCGGCGGGGATAGATTAAGCGAATGTAATCCAACAGGCTTACATCGCGTTGCTCGCTATTGGTTACTAACTTTAGCGTATTCTGTCCAGCGTGTAAGGCGCTTTGTGGCACAGGCAGTTTGGCCGCATAACGAATCGCGCCCGTAAATGAGATGGTGCCAAGCAGGACGTTATTGAACTGCACCTTTATGATATGGCTCGCCGTGCTGACGCCTTGCAATGATATTTCCAGAGTGGCCGCATTGGAGGGGCCAGCATTGGCAGCCAGGTCGGACACCTGAAGGTCTTGGGTAAAGCCCAGGCTATTAACGACCGGCCCGAAAAAGTTGCTGGCCGCGCCATTGAGCAGAAAGCTGTAATAGATGCTGCGGGGACTGGTTTCCGTAACATTCAAAAACGAGGCAACTGCTGTTGCACCAGGAGTCCCCGTCGGAGTAGCGGCAATCCTCAACCCTGTGCCCACTCCCCCGCGTAGCCAATAAACATGCTCGCCCGTTGTTGGCATATTAAGAGCCATACCGTAAAATTCAATATAATCCCCAGTTCCCAACTTCGCCTTATTCTGGCCAGAAACAACGATAGGGACTTCATTGCCTTCGGCAAAAAGTTGTAACGAGCGAGGTGTCACAGCGGGATCAAGGCCAGCGGCCACTAATTGCGCCTGTGTCACGCGATACCAACCCGTGCGCTGCACCCGAATTTTAATGGCATCTCCTCCAGCAAGTTCCCATTGGCGCGTTTGATTGCCAGTGGGAACGGCAGTCAGAACACGGGGCATATCTATGGGGGGCACAATGTTAGCGCGGGGGGTAAATTCTGGGCTGGTTATCCAACCTGAAAAGAAGTTGTTGGCAGACGCAACATCACTAACAGGGGCTAAGTTCTGTTGTCCTAACGCCCTTGAGCAAGTGGCTAATAGTCCCAGCGATATTACCCATTTAACGGATTTTCTAAACATAAACCTTGAGCTTTGGATCATTTATATATATAGCGGTTCATCGGTTATAGGCTACACCTGGGAACCCAGAGCGTGAGCGACGGCTTGGGTCCTCTGTAGCCTATAGCTTATGACACGCTATAGCTTTTTATAGAGACAGGCAAAGGAGCAGCAAGAGGTTCGCGCCTGCTGTTCTTTTGCCCCCAGTTAGACAGGAAACGCCTCACTGCCGTTTATTTAACTTATTGAGATTTCAGGTCTTCAAAGCCAGTCAACTACACACAGGTTCCACCTGTACAGGCATAGGGTGAGCAGCATTGAACTCCTGCTCCGCTGCAATTACCATTTTGTCCTACGCAACTTACGGCCTGAGCAGCTTTAGGGGCCACAATGGTCGTCACCACCGCAGCGGCGGCCACTGCACCGGCGCGGCGGAACAGTTCGCGCCGTGACACCGCCGTGACTGGAAGTGTCATTCGCTCTTGCAGCAAATGCAACTGGCTCAATTGATCGAGGGCAAACCATACCACGTCTTCCTCAACCGGCGTGTGCAACTCTTGCTGAGTTACCTGGGCCAACTCGGTCACACTTCGCTGCCCATCACAATGCTGCCACACCACCGCAGCCGTGCGACTCAGGCAATGCGCTTTGTTATTCTTGAGGTCATAAACCAATACTTCTTCCGGCAAGCTTTCGACCACTAACTCTTCCTGGCGTGCCAGGGGCCGTAACGGTTCCGATACTAAACTCATCTGAACTCCTCTTCAACGCTCACGATGACTTGGGGTCATCTCAACATCACGAGTAAGACTCTCTTAGGAGCTTGCCGCTATGTATAAATCAACTGCCCAGATGATAGGCATATTGTTTGCTACTTTAACATAGATTTCTTGACAGTGCGAATAGAACTTTTTGAATCGTCAATCCACAATCGTCAATTCATCTGCCCTAACAACGGCGAGCGCCGCAGCGCCCCTGCCGAACCACTACTGCCACGCGGCATAATCGGCCCGTGCCAGGTGCTTTTGCCGTTGGTATCTACATCTTCGAGCCAATACTTAACATTCGGCGCAACAGGTAAGGTATCGGGCCACGCATAGGAGTAACCACCCGGATCATTAGCGCCCGTCTGTAAAGCGGAACCGGCAATCGTATTACTGCATTTCGTATCATCGTCAAGATGTCTTATTTAGTGTCGTTGCACATCACTTTCAAATCATTGTTAGCAGATTTTGAATAACAGACGGCAGATTAAGAAAGTGTGTTGTCCATTCTTGCAAATCTGAAGGCAGATCAGCGATGTCCAAAAGCAGATTTCAATAATCTGCCTTCCCTTATTCAATAATTGAAATGCATTTTTGCCCGTTCGCTATCCTATCGTGCAAATATTACAGCGTATTCCATTTATTCGCTCATACTGTGCAGGGGATGCTACAATACACATATTCCCGGACAGGCATAAAAGGAGCTTAACATGGCACAAGATTATATTCCTGCAACCGATGCTGCCTTTTTAACCTTTGGCACAACCCTGGCGCAGAATTTGACTGCTACTCCCGCTGTCTATGGCGTGACCGCAGCCCAAGCGACAACACCCACTAATGCGATGAACCAAGTCGGTCAAGCACTGCAAGATGTGGATGCGTTGAAAGCTCAACTAGCTTCCGCTGTCATGCAGAAAGAACAATTACTTACTGCCGCCGAGCAGTTGATCCGTCCGCTAGTGCGACAGATTCAAGCTAATCCCAACATCACCGACGCTCAGAAGGCACAAGCTGGATTACCCATCCATGATACTCAACCCAGCGCGACAACACCAATGGCCCCCACAAATCTGGTAGTCAAAGCCAATGCCGACGGCGTCCATGAGCTAGCCTGGAATCGCAATGGCAATCTACCCGGCACGCTATTTATCGTGGAGTGCAAGCGCGGCACCGACACCGCTTGGTTTATCGTCAACATTGTGGCGGCCACTCGTCTCAAGCATGGTGGCAACACGCCCGGCCAGAAGATTGTGTATCAGGTGCGGGCACGACGCGGGAATATGGAGTCGGCCAATAGTAATGAAGCCGGAGCCTATTTGTCGTAGGAGTTCTTCCTCACTCTCGGTCATATAAGGCTATCAATGTCGCAAGGTTCATCTAGACTCAGGCTGCGAGGCTTAGGGAGAGACTGCCATTGCGCCCAGCAATGGCGAGCGTCGTTGCGCCGCTGCTGAGCGCGTGCTAACACGCGGCGTAATCGGCCCGTGCCAGGTGCTTTTGCCCCGCGTATCCACATCCTCTAACCAATACTTGGTGCCAGGGGCTTGCAGGGCATCGGGCCAGGCGTAAGTCTCGCCACTGCCCGCGCCTTGTAAGGCAGAGCCAGCAATCAGTCCTGTCCTATTAAGCCGCACCCTCTTACCCTTCACTTCGCGGTAGACGTTGAAACCTAAGTTATCTACTTCATAACCTGTCTGCCAGTTCAGCCACAGCACACCTGTATAGCGCGTGGCAGTAAAGGAGATCAGCTTCACAGCGGTGGCGGTTGGGGGCAGCAGTTTGCTCACAAAGGCATCATTTAGTGGAAAGGGATTATTGGGATCGCTGATATTGGTCGAAGTTGTCTGGTAGGCGTTAGGGGTCGTGGGAAAGTCAGGCGAACTCGTAGTGCCAACGACATAGATGGCCCCTCCACTGTCTACCGAGATGCCGCTGGCTCCCTCATCATTGCTACCACCAAGATAGGTGGAATAAACAAGATCGGCGGTGCCACCGCCCACCGGATTTAGCTTGCTGATAAAGGCGTCAAGGCCCCCACCATCGGCTCCGTGGGTGGTCTGATAAGCCCCATTCGTAGTCGGAAAAGGGTTGGAATAAGTGGAACCGGTAGCATAGATCATGCCTGCACCATCTACGGCAATGCCCAAACCGTAATCCGCGTCGCTACCACCAAGATAGGTGGAATAAACCAGGTCGGCAGTTCCAGCACCCGCCGGATTTAGCTTGCTGATGAACGCATCTTGGTTTGTATTGTAGCTTCTATCATAGGCCCCAGGAGTGGTGGGAAAGTCGGAGGAAGAAGTGAAGCCAATGACATAAACAGTACCGGAACTATCTACTGCAATGCACTGGCTTGAGGCACTCCCATCACCAGTAACCTCATCATCACGAGTGCCGCCCAGGTAAGTCGAGTAAACCAGACTTGCAGTACCTGCCAGGTTCGTATTCAACTTGCTTACAAACACATCATAGAGAGGGCCGTTAAAGGTCGTATTATAGGCATTGGTGGTCGTAGGGAATTTGTCAGGGGCCGTTCCATCGGAGTTAGTATTACCAGCCACATAGACGGCTCCCGTAGCATCCAGCGCAATGCCCCGGCCCTCATCATAATTGATACCACCGAGATAAGTGGAATAGACCAGGTCGGCAGTTCCAGCACCCGCTGGATTTAGCTTGCTCACAAACGCATCAGTAGCTCCCCCACCATAAGTTTGCTGGTAGGCATTGCCAGTGGTGGGGAAGTCATCGTCGTTGGTAGAATTGCTACCAAAGGTTCGACCCACGACATAGACATTATTGCCCTGCACCTTAATGCCATACCCGTCGTCGTTATTACTACCACCAAGATAGGTGGAATAAAGTAGGATGTTACCACTTGCATTCAGCTTGGTCACAAAGGCATCGCTGCTCCCCCTCAGACTCGTGCTATAAGGGGAGCCTCCTCCGGGAGCAGCGGTGGGAAAGTCGCTGGAACTGGTGCTACCCGTGACATAGGCACTATTCTCATTATCCAGCGCAATGCCAAAGCCCACGTCGCTATCACTACCGCCGAGATAAGTGGAGTAGACCAGACTCGGAGTGCCACTGGAATTCGTATTGAGCTTAGTCACAAAGGCATCACTCAATCCGTTATTGTTCGACTGGGCAGCATTTAAGGTTGGGAAGTCGCTGGAAAGGGTGTTGCCGGTGACATAAGCATTACCCGCATTGTCTATCGCAATCTCATGGCCCGCGTCGTCGCCGCTGCCACCCAGGAAGGTGGAATAAAGCAGTTGGGGATCAATCACCAGAGGCCGCCGATGGTCATAGGCCCCCAGATGAAAGCCGACCTGAAGCGCGGCGCGGGTTGAGCGCGGCGCGGTGCGCAGAGCATAGCGCCCCGCAATGCGGCGGCGCTGACCATTGATGATTTGATAGATAACGGGCGCGTGCTGCACGACTCGTCCGCTGCCAGTTTCGATGACCAATTCCCCCTGGCGGGTCAGATGCAACCGTTGCGCCCCACCAAACCCCAACCGAATAACACTGGCATCCGCTCCCGGCGCGACCACGAAATCATATTCCAACTGGCGTTGCTGCCCATAATAGATCAGGTCTATGCCACGATATACACTGGCATACTTCACCCGTGCATACTGCGCCACGCTCGTGTGCCACTTGCTTTTATCATTACCAATGAAGTAATTGCTGACGCCCGCCAGCTTATCCTGCCCACTCACCCCGGGTCGCGGATTGGCTCCCACCAACTTGAGGCGCAACACCGTTGGGTGCTGAGTCCTGAGTGCTGAGTGCTGAGTGCGCAGCGGCGTGCCTGGCTTCTCTGCCCTCCCACTGTGCCCTGTATCTTTATGCAGTGTCAGAACGGCTTCGTTGGGCGTGAGAAAAAGGTTATAGCCACTGCCACGCGCCAGGAACTTAACGGGCGCGGCAGTCTGCCCCTGGTTGACCTCAAAGGCCATCGGCAGTCGCCCATAGTGAGCCGCTACAGCAGAGGTTGGTAGTGTATTGGCTTGGACTGTCGCGCCAGTTAGGAGTGTATTCAGGCCCAACAGCAAGCCTAAGCCGCGGTGCAAGAATGCCCATTGCGGCCTATTGGTAGCAAAGGTGCGTGTTACAGTGCATCCTTCTATTGCAAGTGTTGACTGGCGCATCCCTGCGCCAGCTTTGATCTGGCCCGGTGTTGAAGTCATAGTGCCGTCCTAAAATCAGAATAGAGGTTACAACGTGAATGCACCAACACAAGGTCAGGGGAGTTAAAAGGTAGACGTTAACTCTTGTCTCATGACAATGTAAATCACGCCCCTATTGTAGACGACTTGCCCATAAAAAGCAAGCCTAAAACGACCAATCTCTTATGGCGTTTTCACAAATGCACTTATGCTGAAATCACCGCAAGGTATCGCCTAACAATGGCGAGCGTTGCAGACCCTTACCGGAACCCCGCCCCGGTTGTGGGCTAATCGGCCCGTGCCAGGTGCTTTTGCCGCGTGTATCTACATCTTCAAGCCAATACTTAGCACCCGCTGCTGGGGACGCATCGGGCCAGGCATAGCTAAAGCCGTCGTGAGTGCCCATCTGCAAGGCGGCACCCGCAATCAAAGCCTTCCTATTAAGCCGCACCTTCTTACCCCTCACTTCGCGGTAGACGTTGAAACCTAAGTTATCTACCTCATAGCCTGTCTGCCAGTTCAACTGGATGCTATCGGTGTAGCGGGTGGCAGTGAAGGAGATAAGAGTGACCGCAGTCGCTATAAAAGGGGCCAAGGCCACGCCGCGAAACGAAGTTCCTGCGGGAGCCGTAGCCAGAGTTGTTGCAGTTCCCGTAATGCTCGCATTATAGCCTGTTGCATCTGTAGCGCCATAAAGGGTGCCGCCTCCTGCACTGACACTATTGCCGGTGGTGGCAAAGAGTTTCACCGTTGGTGGCGACGTGTTGGGGTCAACATACCCCGTCAAACCTCGCACCGATGTCGCACTAAAGGAACCCGATGATGTCCAACTCCCACCGCTATAGGTGAACTTCTTGATTTGACTTTGGTTATCGTCGGCAATATACACGGTGTCTAGACCCGTGCCCGCATAACTGGAACTCGCAGAGGAATCTAAATCGGCGAAGAAAAAGGCGTACGGACTGGTGCCAGCCACTAATAAAGTTGGGGTGGTAGGAGAACCGACCGGGCCAAGATCATAAAGTCCTGTAAACCCAGTTCTCTGCATAGTAAAAAACACGCGACTTTTGAAGATGTTCACCTGACGAATATTCACCAAAGTATTGCTGCTAACCAATGTAGAAGAAGCACTGCCTAAAGTCGTGGAACGCACTCCTGTACTGAGTTGGGTGGTAGTTGGTGTAGCTGCGGGAGTTGGGCCAGTACCAGCCGTATAAAGATTGATCCCATCGGAACTGGCGGCACCCGTCGGGCTATTCTTATCGTAAGCATCGTTAAGGGCAGTAGTTGTATCAATATTCCCACTCGCATCAACACGCCCCACCACGCGAGCAATCGGCGTCGCGCCTGGCGTTGGGGTCGCCGAGGGCATGGAGGTAGAGGAAAGCGATGTCGCCGCCGGAATGGTCGAAGCATAGCCCATGAACAATAGGTACTTATTGTCCGCAGAACGCGTTAACAAGCCCTCAGCAACAGCCAATCCGTTAGCAATCAATGGGTTTGGTGTACTGCCACTACCAAATGTGGTCGGTAGCGCAATGCTATTGTTGGTATAGGTGCCATCTTGTTTGTATTCGTCAAGAAAAACCGGGCTACCTGTATTACTTAGTGTCCCAGCTCCATTACCAACCCGATAAATGATGAGATTACCCGCTGTAAAAGCCGCCGCATGAGTTAGGCAATGAAACGTGAACGTCAGCATATACAGCAGCAGGGTGCATACAATTCTTCTCATGCTTATGTTCCTCAAGGTTAATAAGGTTAATGTTGCTGGGGTTGTAACATAACGTCAGTGACTTTGACTAGGCCGAGCTAACCACTTAGATAATCTCTTATACCAGTTAATAGAAAGGAATGCAAGATGTGTTTATAGGGTTTTTAACGGCAAGATTACAACTTTGCTGGTACTTGTGTTAGCCCCAATTGCAAAGGGATTCGACGTAAGCAGCGGAGCCGTCGCGGAGTTAGCCATCGAGTTGGGCAGGATAGCTTAAATATCCATAGGCCCGAAAGTCATTATAAAATGATATGATCCTGACGTTATTTTATAAATTGCGACACCAGCCTCAGAGCCGAGATAGCGCACGCCCGGTGCTTGCGCCGCTAATCTGCCACTTTCAGTTACAAGTAGCGGATTAGTAGCAGGCAGGTAAACGGTGGCTTCCGTGTTGACAGGAATAGAGACATGCCACTGCAAGGTTCGGCCCTGCTGATTCCAGGCGCTTTCAACCAAGCCATAGGGTGAGCGATAAGTGGCACGCGCCCAGTGTAAACCGGGCAGGATCGTGGGGCGCAGTACAATGTGTTTGAAGCCTGGTTCGTCGGGGGAAGGATGGATACCTGCCACATCCTGGTAAAACCAGGCATCGAATGCTCCTTGCATGGCGTGGTTCTGGGAACGCGGCCCCCACTTCTGGTCGAGTTCCGGTTCACCCCAACATTCCCAGAAGGTGGTGGCTCCCCGCGTGAACAGATCACCAAAACTGGGATAGGTTGTTTGATGCAGAATGCCTTGCGCCACCGCACCATAACCATAACGACTTAATATTCCATAGAGGTAACGACTGCCAAAAATACCTGTAGCGAGATGGCCTTGATGCGTTGGCAAAACATCGTATGCTAAGCTAGCTGCCACAGCCGTCTCGGCACCGGCAGGCGTCAAGCCAAAGGCCAGCGCAATACTGTCGGCAGTCTGGCTGCCATAGGTATGGGTTGACGCTTGATAAAAGTGAGTGTTGAATGCCTGCTTAATCCTATCTTGAAGCGATGCAAACTCTTGTGACTCTTGCTCTTCTCCCAGGATGTGGGCCACCTGTGTCATCACTTGAGCGGCACGGTAAAGATAAGCGGTCGTGGTCAAGGCAGGTGGTGTTTCCACTGGTTCCACGCTACCCGGCGGACACCAATCACCATAACCTTTGCTGAAGATGCCATCCGGCCCTAATGGGCGGGCATTGCGGATGAACTTGCGCATGGCTGGATAATGCGCACGCAACAATCGCTTATCCCCATAATACAGATATTCATACCAGGGCAAAAGGACGCTGGCGACGCCCCAATCGAGATGTCCATTTGGCCCAATGCCACGCTTGCCGGGAGCCACATCGCCGGGCAGGTCGCCCCGCCAACTGGTTTGAATATCACCAATATACTTGGGCCAGAACTGCGCCATATCGAAGTTGTATATGGTCATTTCCGCACTGATGTGGGCATCGCCGAGCCAGCCGCATTTTTCCCGCGCCGGGCAATCAGTCGGAATGCTGTGCAGATTGCTGAGTTCCGTCCATAAGGCCACCTGATGAAGATGGTTCAGGGTGGCATCGGAACATTGAAAAAAGCCTGTCGGTTCCACTGCCGTATGCACCACTACCCCTTGCAAGTCTTCGAGGCGAGGTTCCTGGACAAAGCCACTCAGTTCCACGTAACGAAAACCATGATAGGTGAAGCGTGGCTCCCAGGTTTCCACTCCCCCACCCTTGCAGATGTATCTATCAGTTTGCTCAACATGAGTGGCAAACACGCCGGTGCTCCCCATATCCAGTGTGCCGTCAGGGTGAATGGCTTCCGCAAAGCGGAGTTTGATTTCCGTTCCGGCGGGCGCTTGCACACGCAGCCGCGCCCAACCCGCAAAGTTTTGCCCCATGTCATAAATGTAAAGTTGCGGATGGGGGTGCAGCAGTCGCACCGGGGTAAGGGTCTGTAGCCGTTTGATCGGCGGCATAGTTTGCGATACGAGTTGTGCTGTGGGAGGGGGCACAACTTGCACGCTTTTCCAGGACGCATCCTCATATCCGGCCTCGCACCAATGGGGGATTTCATGACGGGCATCATACACTTCCCCTTCATAAACATTGTTGTTCATTATTGGCCCGACAGTAGTGCGCCAGGTGCCATCGCTCAAAACTGTTTGCAATGTGCCATCGGCATATTCGAGTTGCATTTGCAAGATGAGCTGTGGTTTGCCATACGACATCCCGCCCCACACTTGCTCCTGATTAAAGAACCCGTTACCCAGCATCACCCCAACCGCGTTGGTGCCGCGCTTCAGTAAATGAGTCACATCATAAGTCACATAAAGCGCCCGCTGTTCATAATCGGTTTGGGCCGGGTCTAAAACATGATCGCCAACCTTGCGACCATTCAAGTACAGCTCGGAGTAGCCCAATCCACAGATGTAAGCGACGGCGCGTTTCAATGGTTTGGCAACTGAGAACTCGTGGCGAAAGAGGGGAGAAGGAGTGCCGTTATTAGCCGATGCAGAGGTTATCCACTGCGCCTGCCAATCAGCCAAATGCAGCAGCCCCATCGTCCACGATGCGGGTTCACTCCAAGCGGTGGGTTTATGATCTTTATCCCACGCCTGCACCTGCCACCACAATTGTTGCTGTGCGTGCAGAGTCTTGCCCGCATATAGCACATGCACCGATTCATCAGAGTAGACTTTGCCGCTATCCCACAAATCACCATGCCGTTGCGCGAGGAACTGTGGATTACTGGCCGCTAAAATTCGATAGGCGGTTTGCTGCTGGCCACGTTGCCGGGCTTGCAAAACCCAACTCAGTTGCGGCGGCAACGACTCAATCCCCAAGGGGTTCACCCGCGCGTCACATCTCAGATTTCCTACGGTTAAGTTTTTGCTGTACGCCAAAGCCTTGGCGGGTTCCTGCCGGGTTATGCAGCAGGCCATAAACATGGCTACGATCAGAAGTACTCTTAAATAAGGTTTAGGCATAGAGGGGTGTGAAATCTTGCTTGGCATTGGGCTGTTAGAAGATTGAGGATAGAATCTAATTAACTCCCACAACCAAAGCCGCCGTTGCTAATCTTCGGGCGGTCAAGGAAAGGCTAAGGATTAAACATGAGACCTGTTGCTGCTCTTTTAGTGTGTTTGAGCCTGGTAATCAATCCTATCATGAGAAAAGCCGCTCTGCCATCTGGCACTTCAAACTGGCCAGGCATTCAGGCGGTTCAGGCGGCAGAAGCGCAACCGGCCTCGCGCCTCACGAATGCGGCAACGCCTGATTATGGAGCCAAGGTCAGCTTAACGGTAGGTGCTGGCGCACGCAAAGACCCACAAACCGAGCCAGAAAGCGTTATAGACAATAATATTCACACCCGCCAGGTGGTGAGTGGTGCGCCTTACACTTTGACTATTACCTTGCCGTTTCGCGTGCCCGTAGAACGTCTGGCTTTTGCTGATTCGGATTATGCCACCGAATTGGCCCCCAAGGATTTAGAGATTACGCTCGATGACGGCACAGTGCTGCATCATACCCTGGAAGTCAAGCGGCCCGAAAAGCGCAAACCTATCTGGCAAGAAGTGGCCGTCGGTAAAGAAGCCCAGACCATTAAAGTGACCGTGCTTTCCAACTACACCCTGAGCGATAAAGTGAACTGGGGCGGCCTGGCTGAGATTGCGATTTTAACTCCCACCGATCTCGATGCAAAATTCAAGATTCCCGGCTATGACCCAAAGACCAAGCTGAATACTTTTGTGCATGTGCCATCTTTAACGGATACTGGCACTACTTCACCGCAAAATGGTGGGCTAACAACCCCTAATGACACTCCCGTTCAATTACCACCCCATGCTGCGCCAGGCGAACACCCGCGTCTGTTGCTGACCCACCAAGAAGTAACGGAGCTAAAAACCAGCCTGCAACAAACGGAGCGTGGCAAGGCTGCCCTGGATCCCCTCGTCAAAGTGGCCGATGGTGCCCTAACCGCTCCGGTACAATTCCCTGATCCTAAGGGGCCACTGGCTCAGGTGCAAGATCGTGGTGATGCGGTTACTAAACAGCATGATCGTCTCTCCCTCAATGCGGGAACGCTTGGCCTGGCTTACACCCTGACCGGAGACCTCAAATATGCGCGCCGCGCCGGAGAAATTGTCCTAGGCTATGCGCAACGCTATGCCGATTACCCCGAACACCAGGGCGTCAATCGCAACGATACAGGCAAGGTCATGGGCCAGCGTCTCTCGGAGGCGATGTGGCTTATTCCCTTAATCGAAAGCTATGACTACATCTACGACAGCGGCGTGCTGACCGCAGCCGATAAACAGCAAATCGAAACGCAACTGCTCCGCCCCGCCATCACCTTTATCTGGCGTAAGGAACCGGCAACCGAAGTCGCCGAGCGTGACCGTCGCAACCCGAACTGGCGCACGGCCCAGCCTGCCCCCAGTGATGGCAAGCCGGTTGGCAATTGGCTGAACTATTACAATTCAGCCACCATGATGACCGGAGCCATACTGAATGATCAAAATATGTTGGATATGGCGGCGGCCAATTTCCGTGAGCTACTATCCAAAGGCATTGGCGCGGATGGCATGTGGAACGAGGGCGCTATCGGCTATCAGATGTTCGCTCTTACCGCAATGGTGCCCGGTTTTGAAACAGCGGCACGACAGGGCATTGACCTATGGGGGTTCGACCACAACCGCGTCAAGATGCTGTTTGACTCACCTCTGCGCTACGCTTATCCCGATGGCACGGCTCCCGGCATCCACGATTCAGCCCGCACCCGCTTTGGCGACTGGTCTACAATGGTCTATGACTATGCCTATTTACGCTACCGCGACCCGCGTTATGCTTTCCTGACCAATGCCTCACCACGCCAATTGCTGATGAGCGAAGCGGTTTATTTTCCAACACGGATTTACACCACATTGCCCGAACCGCAGGCGACTACATACCCCAGCACCGTCTTTGGCAATTTGGGCTATGCCATTCTGCGCCAACCGAATATCTACGCCCTGATGGATTACGGGCCGCACGGTGGGGTACATGGACATTACGACAAGCTTAACCTCGTACTATTTGGCACTGGCGCGGGTGGTAAGGGTGACGAACTGGGAGGCGAACCCGTCTTCCATCGCTATGAAGACCCGCTACACGATGAATGGACAAAGCAGACAGTTGCGCACAATACCATGACCGTAGACGAGCAATCACAACTGGCCTGCACGGGCGAACTACAACTCTTTGAATCCACGCCCCAGGTAAAATTGATGCGTGCTCAAGCCTTAGCTTATCCTGGCGCGTTATTAGATCGCACGGTGATTGTGACAAGTGATGCCATTCTCGATTTGTATCATGGGCGCAGTGCTTTTGCGCGGACATGGGATCGCACCTTCCGCTACCAGGGCAAACTCGCGCAGTTTCCCACCGCACCTGTTGGGAATGCAGCCCCACTGGGTCAGCGCGATGGTTATCAACATCTTCAAGTCGTGCAGCGCCAGCCAGCGGCTCAGTCGTGGCAGGCCACCTGGCAAACCACAGTGGGCGCGTTGAATTTGTCTCTCGCCGGGGCTGCGGGCCAGCAGGTGATTTTAGCGCAGGGGCCAGACAAAGAGCAGATGGCACTCGCCCGTCAGGAAGGCACAGCCGCCAACTTCGCCGCCGTTCTGGGCCTCGAAGCCTGGCACAATGGAGTGCAAGCAGCCCACTTCATAGCGCCGGATAATGCTCAGGACGCGACCCAACCTGTTGTTTTCGAAATGACCCAGCAAGATGGCACGCGCACGCAAGTCATCATTTCGCATAAGCCAGGCCCCTGGCAAGCGTTGGGCTGGAATAGTGATGCCGCCGTGCTTTATATCCGGCAACATGGCGCGGAGTTAAGAGTGCTATTAGCCGGAGGCACCTTTGCTCAATCGGACGAGCTAACAACGCAGCGGCGGTTGCGCTTAGAGTTGCGGCAGCCAAGCGCAGGCAACTATCTGGCGGAACTGCGCGGGGGTAAGTTGGAGATAGTTTCCGCCTGGGCATCTAATCCCTGATAGGTAACCCAAGTTACTACCAAAGGCCCAGTGGTTGAAACCACGGGCTGCAAAACCGAGTCCGCCTGCGCGGACTATAGCCCCAGTCGCCGCAGGGCGACTTTATTTTGCAGCCCGTGAATTGATTCACGGCACTAATCGGTAGCAACTAAGTGCATTAGCGACTTTTACTGACGCTTTTATTGACTACCCAGATATTACGATAGACCACAGGATTGCCATGATTCTGTAAGTGGATGGGGCCGGGTTGCGGGCCTTCAAGTTTGCCGCCTGTTGTTTGCGAGGTGAATGCCTGGTTGTCGTGGATTTTGACGCCGTTGTGCCAGATGGTCGCCCTCGCATTAGCGACTTTCTGACCACTGGCAGCATAGCGAGCGGCTTTAAAATCAATATCATAGGTCTGCCACGACAGCGGGGGGTAGCACATATTCACCAGGGGCTTGGCCTGATGGTAAAAGCCGCCGCACTCATTGTCTTCGCCCGTTAAGCCAAAACTATCGAGCACCTGACACTCGTAGCGATTCTGCAAATATACCCCGCTATTGCCCCGCGCCTGCCCCCTAGCTTTGGGCATAAAGGGCAAGCGAAACTCCAGATGCAATCTAAAATCCCGAAAGCTCTTTTTAGTGGTGGTGCCCCAGTGCAAGAAATGTCCTTCGATTAATTGCCCGTTCTCCCATTCGTTCGTGTTGCGGCCATCAAAAAGAATAACGGCTCCCCTGGGCGGCTTGGCACCCTCGGTGGAACTATGACGAACGATGTGCTGAAGCTTAAAGTGTTGACCCGTCGCCATTGTGCCAGACAATACACCAGCGCGGATGTTGCCTGCCCAACCCGCACCAGAAACACGAACCACACTTCCTAGCCCTTTAGTGGGTAACAGAGCAGCGGATACTTTAGTGCGAGTCCTACCGTCCCAACCCATGCTCGGTAAACCACCCTTCAAGAAATACACATCAAACTTACCATCACCAACAGCCACTACCTGCGCACCCCATTGCTGCCCGCTTGTGGTATGGCCCACGTATTCGCCCTGCACCTTAAAATCGGCTCCGGCCTGTGCCGGGTCGGTAATCGCTTCTTGCGCAGCGCAGGCGACACGCACCGCTATGGCACCTACTACTATGATTAAAAACACGCCAGCGCATTGACGCACTTTGGGGTTATTGATCGGGTCTCGCATAAGCCTCCTGAGTAACAGTCGAGAGATAAAAAGTATGGCTTACGACTGGCGTTACTTACAACGTATGGTTAAATAAGGTGGAGAGGTATGAAATGCAAATTGGAATCAATGTGATGCTGTGGACGGCCTCGCCAGGCAAAGCGCACCACAAATTGTTAGCTCAGTTATGTTCTATCGGTTACGATTTAGTCGAGTTGCCGGTGTTCTCACCCACGACATTTCCCGTCCATGAAGTGCGCGAAATACTGGAAGCGACGGGCTTAGCAGTTACTTGCTCCGGTGCGCTACCACCTGAATCAAGTCTGATTTCAGCCGACACCAGAGAAGCGCAATGCGGCACCGATTATATGCAACGCAGCATAGATGTGTGTGCGGCGCTGGGTGCGCCGATTTTCTGCGGCCCGCTCTTTCATCCGGTCGGCAGTTTTACGGGTCATGCGCCTACGGCAGAGGAACGGAGCCGTTACATTGAAAGGATGCGCCCTCTTGCCGATTACGCCGCTGCCAGAAATGTGCGTATCGCTATTGAGCCGCTAAATCGTTTCGAGACCCACTTCTTAAATACATTGGGCGATGGTAGCGACATCGTTCGAGAATTAGCTCATCCCGCCGTTGGCCTCTTATCCGATACCTTTCATCAGCATATCGAAGAAACCGATGCCAGCACCCCTTTAAAGGCTGCCAGGGATGCGGTGATTCACGTTCACGCCAGTGAGAATCATCGCGGCTGTCCTGGTCGAGGCCAGGTGCGCTGGGAGGAATGGGCCGGGGCCTTAAAAGCGATGGGGTATGATGGCCGCGTTGTGGTGGAAAGCTTTGGCGCGGGCCTGCCCGAACTGGCAGCAGCAACACGGGTATGGCGCGACCTCACCGGCGACCCGTTAGTTTTAGCTGGCGAGGCATTGCCCTTCGTACAAAAGACATTGGCATTACACACCTAATGAATTATAAGCATTTTGGTGTTAAAAGCTGCCGGAGCATCCGCCTATCCTGCACATTTAATAAGATGCATAAACAAAAACACCAGGGTATTAACCCCGGTGTTTTGCTGGCTGGGGAAGTAGGGCTCGAACCTACAGTTTCCTGATCCAGAATCAGGTGCCTTACCAGTTTGGCCATTCCCCAATATTCTATAATTTTGAGTTTTGAATGCTGAATTTTGAATTTAACACGTAAAGTGTAATGCTGAACCAGACGAACTTCAAGTCCGTAGTTCCCATTATTCACAACTCAACACTCACAATTCAACACTAACTCAAGGTCGCGACCGGAATCGAACCGATGTACACGGTTTTGCAGACCGCTGCCTAACCTCTCGGCCACGCGACCATTAATCTGTTTTTAGTTTAACGAAAAACCTTTATGGAGGATAGCCCCCTTGGAGCCTCCCGTCAAGGGATGCTACCCCTCCCACATCGCTTAGGCATAAGTCCAGAGCCTCAACTTCTCACGCTTTAAAATCCCTATTGAAATTAGGAGGCAAGATGGTAACAGGGCATTCTACTTGCTCCAAAACTCTTCATTCAACGGTAAGCTCAAGCGTGAAGACTGGTTGCCAGTTCATGCCAAGACCGCAAGTTGAAGTTTTAGTGAGGCAGCTATGAGTACCATCAGTGATAATGAGCTAAGTGTCCAATCTACTACGGAAGTTGTGGCCGACAAAGAAGTGCAAGTCCTGCACTGTCGTGGCGACGTTGACACTAAGACTTTTGACAGCTTCCAAGCCGCAATGTTACAACCTCTGGAACAACAGCACTGTCATATCATTGTGGACATGAGCGGTGTGACTTATATTCATTCCACGGGCTATGGCTTGCTTCTAACTGTGCAGCGCCAGGCGCAAGCCGCTGGCGGTAAATTGGTCGTTGCTGGCTTCTCGTCTAAGGTTGGTAGTATCTTTCAGCTATTGGGGTTCGACCGAGTAATTCCCTCATTTCCTACTGTTGAGGAAGCATTACAAAGCTTTAGATAGAGCCTTAAAATTTCAGATCAAGAATTTCATAAATAGAATGCCTCCTAATCCACCTGCCGCTTCCACAACCCAAGCCACTTTCTGGTCGTTTGACGGCGCTCCTCAGGTCTTACAATCCTATAGGGCCGAATTTGCAGGCAGCCGTGATAGCCTCAAGGCGATCCGTGACCTGGCGGAAAGCGCGGCGGCCCACGCGCACATGGGCGAGATCGCCGTAACCGAATTTGAGATGGCAGTAGATGAAATTTGCGCTAATATCGTCGAGCACAGCTATGAGAAACATGGGAGCCATACCCTGTTGATCGAAATTGCTCTCTTCTCTAACCGTATAGAATGCATTGTTACCGACCACTCCGCCGTGCGCTTTCCGATCACCACAGCCCCAACGCATGGTCTCGATTCCTTCTTTCAGGAAGAGCGCAAACGAGGCCTGGGCCTGGACATTATCCGCCACAGCCTGGATAAAGTCGAACACCAGTGGCTTAGTCCACAGGGAAACCAAACGCGCCTCATCAAGTTCTATAGTGGACAACAGCAATAGCGGGGATCGCTTGTTCCATCTCTTGCACCCCTTAGCTTATGGCCTGTTAGCGACTGGCCTGCCGCCACAAATTGCTCCACCAGATAGCAACCTGCTTCTTAACTTTCGCTGACTTGTCAATCTTCATTCTATGATGCTGTTCTGGCTATTGTTGAGCAGTTTTGCGCCAGGTATAGTGAATGTAAAACTTGGAAGTAAGCCCTCCTGCTCGGCTCCCGTGCATCCACTGTGAAGCCATTTCCTATCATGAAAAAATCAATTTATCTCACCGCATATTGTTTCACCGTGTGGTTCCTTGGCCTCTTAGTAATGACGGGTGCTAATGCGGCATCGGCAATATTGGCCAAAATGACACCCGACTGGCCACGTTCGACTGTAGCCCGTCAGCAGTTCAACTTTAATCAGGGCTGGCGATTTCTGCTGCCGCCCACTCCAGTGCCGCCGCCACCCTTTGTGCCTGCCCAGAAAGATCGCATCCAGACAGGCACTTTTGCCCCCGGCAAACAAGTGCAGAACGTGATGCTCGGCGAACACGCGTCCCGTTTCGTAGTGCTCGAATCGCTATCATCACAAAATGGCACGCCCTTCGCGTCCGTGGCCGAATTCTGGCTGCTGGATGCGCAGGGAAATCCCCTGCCACGCCAAGGCTGGCACGCTACTGCCGATAGTGAGGAGCCAGGGGCCAACGATTTTGCGGCCAATGCCATTGATGGTGATCCTGCCACCAAATGGCATTCGCGCTGGTTGAGCGCACAGCCGGAACAGCCCCACCGCCTTATTATAGATACGGGGCGACTCACCCGCTTTGCGGGTTTTCGCGTTCTGCCGCGCAGTGATGGCAATAACGGCAGCAATATCAAAGATTGGCGATTTTATGCCACCAATGCTGGCCCGCCCCAACCCGCTGCATCAACCCTGGATGTGGCTCACATCAACGATGCCAACTGGGAGCGCGTCAACTTACCGCACACCGTCCGTTTGGAGCCGTTGAACGCTGCCGGAGGCCGCAACTATCAGGGCATCTGCTGGTATCGCAAGCATTTTCCGGTAGCAAACGCGTGGCAGAATCACAAGTTGTATCTGGTCTTTGAAGGTGCCATGCACACTGCGGATTTGTGGCTGAATGGGATCGCGTTACCGTCCCATTATGGGGGCTACACCCAATTCACGGTAGATATTTCGCAAGCCGTGCGCTTTGGGCGGGACAATGTGCTGACGCTGCGGCTCGATAACTCCGATAACCCGGAGGTGCCACCAGGCAAGCCCCAAAACACACTCGACTTCACCTACTTCGGTGGATTATATCGCGGCGTGCAATTGGAAGTGCTCGACCCATTGCACATCACAGACCCCATTCTCGCCAACACCCCGGCAGGTGGCGGCGTGTTCGTGACGTATCCCAAAGTTGCCGCCAATGCTGCCACCGTGCAGGTGCGAACCGATGTCGCCAACGAAGATGTGACAGCCCGCGACTGCGTGGTGGCACAGGAACTCATCGCGCCCGATGGCAGCGTTGCGGCCCATTCTTCTGCCCAGGCGCAACTGAGTGCGGGCGGCGTTCACACCTTCGCGCAAAGCCTCGAAGTGCGCCAGGCTAAGCTGTGGCATCCCTATCATCCGTGGCTGTACGCGCTGCACACTCTGGTTAGTGCAGGTGGGCGTGTGGTGGATGACACCTGGACGCGGCTGGGCATTCGCAGCCTGCGCTTCGATAAAACCGCGGGAATGCTAATTAATGGGGAACGCTTCTTTTCCAGTGGTGCCAACCGCCATCAAGATCATCCTTATGTCGGCGGCGCACTGCCGCCCGCGGCGCAATACCGGGATGTCAAGAAGCTGCGCGACGCGGGCTTTACTTCCTATCGCAGCCACTATCCGCAAGCCCCCGCCTTCATGGATGCCTGTGATGAGTTGGGTATGCTGGCGATTGTCTCCAATCCTGGCTGGCAGTTTATGGGCGATGAGCTTTTTAAACAGCGCGTCTACCAGGATGCGTGTGATATGGTGCGCCGTGATCGCAATCATCCTTCGGTGATTTTGTGGGAAGCACAGCTTAACGAAACCGATAATCGCCCCGTCGCACCCACCTTGCAGCGCATTATTCACGAGGAGTATCCGGGTGACCAATGCTACACGGCGGGCGACCGCACGGTGGCACCCGGCTTTGATAGCTGGGACGTGGACTATAACGGCAATAACGGCAGCAAACCGGGCTGGTGGCGTGAATGGGGCGACCAGGTGGATAATTTTGGCGAACAACAGGGCAGCAGTCGAGTGCCACGCGGCTGGGGCGAGACGCCCATGCTGGTGCAGGCCCAGGGCCACTTGAATCGCTGGGAAGGCGTATTAGCTTATGACGCCGGGCCGCCACAGCCCAACCGAGGTCGTCTAGGAGGGGCCTGTCTGTGGGCTGGCATTGATTGCTATCGCGGCTATCATCATCAACCCTTCTATGGCGGGCCACTTGATCTGTTTCGTCTGCCCAAGTTCGACTATTTCTTCTTTCAAAGCCAGCGTCCACCAGATGTGCAGGTGCCGGGCGTAGACGGTGGCCCAATGGTCTTTATTGCCAACTTCGCCACCTTTCACTCGCCCTCCACCGTCACAGTTTTTAGCAACTGTGACGAAGTTCGACTCACTCAAAACGGTAAGGAAATCGGAACGCAAAAACCGGATGTCGGGCATCGGGTGGATCATCCGCCTTTTACTTTTAGGGTCGGGCAATTTAGCGCCGAACGTTCTATGCTTTTTGCATCCGGTATTAATCAACCTGGGGTAGAAGCTGGCGAACTCAAGGCAGAAGGTCTCATCGCAGGCCAGGTAGTCACTACACACACGGTGCATTCACCGGGCGTGCCAACTCATCTTGAACTAACAGCCGATTATGCAGGCCGCGACTTGACTGCGGATGGAGCGGACTGGATTCGCGTTTATGCCCGCATCTGTGATAGCCGAGGCACAACTTACCCTTATGGCGATGATCTGGTGAGTTTCCACGTCGAGGGGCCAGGTGCCGTTATTGGCGACGCGGCTATTGGAGCCAACCCGATGCGCGCCGAAGCGGGTATTGCGACTGTCCTTATCCGTGCCGGAACCACGGCTGGCACCATTACGGTTCATGCTGAGGCTTTCGGGTTAAAAGCCGCGCAACTTCAAATCGTATCCAAGCCAAGCCTGGCCAAAATGTGGCCGCAAACAATGAGTGTCTGGTCGTCCTACCCTGTTACAACGCAAGAAATCAGCCGCTTGGTCATCTCTCGTGTGTATGGAGGTGCCACACCATCAGAAAATGTGGCCCGACATCAGGAATAACAAACTCATCGCCTTGAACTACAAAGCCCATTGCCTGATAGAAAGCTACCGCGCTCGTGCGGGCATTACACCAGATGAGCGTACCACCGCGTGCCGCCACTTGCTGCCTACAGGCCAGCACTAAGGCAGTGCCATAACCTTGCCGCTGTCGTGCCGGGTGGATCGCCATGCCGCGCAGTTGCCAGGCTGTCGAATGTTTCCCGCTTGGTTGCTGGATCATGGGCGCGCCCTTGGGATAAAGACTGACCACACCCACCAACTCTTCCTGGTCAAAGACTCCTAAGTGGAGGGTGTCAGGCGCATCATCTTCTGGGAAGATCGCTGTGTCTACGGGACGGCCTGGACGCAGCACAGCACTGCGTAAAGGCAAAGTGGCGGATGCCGCTATAGGTCGCACGTCAACAGGTCGCACGTCAATAGGTCGCATTCCAAAGTGGTTACTCATGCAGAGTTTCTCTTGCCGCATCGCTTATTCATAAATTCGTCCCAGTTCCAAGATAGCAGCCAAGGTTGACCAAGAGCAATCTCTAGCTGCCGCCGTTTTAAATTCGGCCAACGCTCCATCCTCCTGGCCAGACATCGCGCAGTCAAAGAGTGAAGCCGGGTCAAAGTTATACCAACTGTGACCCGTCGGTGAGATAACTCCAAGGCCAGCATATTCATTAATTTGGTGTCTGGCAGTCAGGCGATGCAAATCGGCAATCTGGAACAACAGCGTGCGCCGGAGCAATTCAAATTCATCCATTAACTTTTCAGAGGGCGGTTGAGTCGAATCCATATCAGGGGGCGCAGTATAAACTAACCAGTCGCTATTAAATGGTAGTGGTTCGCACGAGAAGCTCTCTTTTAAGATGCGGATTAGTAAGGCACAACTACAGGGGGCGTGCTGATACCGATTAACAACGGCCAACAACGCACGCAGATACTCTTCCAGTGAACCCGTATAGCTCCGTGCATGAGTCGGTAGCAACTCATTAATGATAAAGTCTCTCAATGCATTGGAGGTCATGGCGGTACCTGATCTCATAGGGTTAATATTATTGCGGCTTACAAAGGATAGGAAACGCTAATAATAATTAGACGCATAACCTCTAAAGTTAAAAGTGGGCTTAATAATAGTGCCTTTATTTATCACCTAGGAGATGGTCTAATACAGAGGTTTAGAGAGTGGTCAGTGGCTAATTGCAGCAACCTATTAGACGGCTACCTCATGCCTCACGCCGTTCCCAGTCCTGTATGAGCGACTTAGGGGCCTGACAATACCAAGCATCCACAATTAATTCTTGCAACTCGTCCAAACCAATCAACGGCAACCGGACGAGGACTGCCGGAAAGCCGTTGTAGTGTGGCTCGGTGAAGAACTTCTCGTCGTCAGAAGCCAGTAAGGCTGCCTTCTCGTCCTGATCCGCGACGCGCACTGCTACCACTGTCGTACTGGGAACCTTTGGCTGCTTTGGCTCAACGCGCTCGTTCCACGCCCAGACAAAGCCTTTAGGCTTGCCCTTGTTAAGCACGGAGAAAGCGAAATGATCTTCCGCCTCACTCGTATTAGGTAGCGCCAGTGCGATGCGCCTCACGTCAGCCTGGTCCGCCATGACTGATTATCCTTTTAAGGTATCTCTGCTTTATGAGCCTAGCAGCTAATCCACCTCGACCGTGATGCTATGTTGTGCGCGTTCCTTAGCCTGAATTTCACACCGCTCGGCACTCTTGGTCAGACAAACACCTGCGCCCCATAGCATGGTTGCGGGAACTATGTAGCTTATCTGCCAGCCGGGATCGCGCAGCATCAACCTCCAAATGGCTTCCACTTCAAATAAAATAGAAACCACCCAACTCAGGCGGGCGAGTTGGCGCTTAGTTGATGGTATCATCAGGCAAACACTCTATCTTCTATACCTATTATGTCATAGTCGGAGTTATTACTTCCTTATGAGCCGTGCGGCTGGCAGCCTCGCATGAGGAATTGTATTTGCCCTCAGTCCCATTTGTGAGTCGCTTAAAAGGCGGTCAGGAGCAAGCAAAATGGATTATCTAAACCTCGGCAAGACGGGCCTCAAGGTTTCTAAATTATGTCTGGGCTGCATGACCTATGGCATCCCGGAACGAGGCAATCACCTCTGGACACTTAATGAAGAACAAAGCCGTCCTTTCATCCAGAAGGCGCTGGAACTGGGCATCAATTTCTTTGATACCGCCAACGTATATTCCGATGGCACAAGTGAAGAAATCGTGGGGCGTGCGCTGCGCGATTTCGCCACCCGCGAAGAAGTTGTGATCGCTACCAAGGTACATGGGCGGATGCGGCCCGGCCCCAACGGACAGGGTTTGTCGCGCAAAGCCATCTACGCCGAAATTGATGCCAGCTTACAAAGGCTGGGCACCGACTATGTTGATCTTTACCAGATTCACCGGTGGGATAATACCACGCCCATTGAAGAAACCCTGGAAGCCTTGCACGATGTTGTCAAAGCAGGCAAAGCCCGCTATATTGGTGCCTCTTCGATGTATGCCTGGCAGTTCGCCAAAGCCCTCTACTTGGCCGACATGCATGGTTGGACGCGCTTTGTTTCCATGCAGAACCACTACAATCTACTGTACCGTGAAGAAGAACGAGAAATGATGGGCTTGTGTGCCGATCAGGGCATTGGTGTCATTCCGTGGAGTCCATTGGCACGGGGGCGTCTGACACGGGCCTGGGATGAGCGCACGGAACGCGCCGAGACCGATGAGTTCGGCAAGACCCTTTATACGCCTGGTGACCAGCAGATCGTGGAACGCGTCGCCGCCGTCGCACAGCAGCGCGGGGTGCCCCGCGCACAAGTGGCATTAGCCTGGATGTTAAGTAAGCCGTTTGTCACCGCCCCCATTATTGGTGCCTCGAAACCTCATCACTTGGATGATGCCGTGGCGTCCCTAGAATTGAAGCTCACCCCACAAGAAATCACAACACTGGAAGAACCCTACATCCCACACCGGTTAGCTGGCTTCTCCTAACAATCCCGCTGTTTAGACAGTAGCAGCCATTGTTGACACAGCAGAAGTGGTGCTTTTTCTTTGCCTAACCACCTTATGGGTCTTTCACAAGCTTTCAAAGGCGAGTTATCTTATTGGATGCGCCATAACTTCACTGTGCCATCGTCACTGGCAGAAGCCAAGGTCTGAGCATCAGGAGAAAACGCTATGTCATTGATAACGTTGTGGTGCCCCTGAGACTGTCTCAACAGCTTGCCCGTGGTCACATCCCAAATGTAGACACTCCCCTTATCATCTCCTGCCGCCAATAGGCGTGAATCACGAGAGAAAGCAAGCGACTTCGCAAATCTGGTGAGTCCCTTCAAGGTTTTAAGTACTGCACCAGTCGCTATCAAGCGCACCTGCAAAGTGGAGCCTGCCTGAACTGCTATCCACTGACCATCTGGGGACTGTGCCGCGTGCCACCAATACCCCAGGTTTTGCGCCGTTGCTGGTAGCCTTGTCCCTGCCCCTTGCCCTAACACTGCTGTTTTAAGGTTGTAGAGCACTGTTATATGCTTCAGTGCGTCTTGCCCAATGACCCTGAGAGTTTTTCCATCAGCCGTGTATGCGACATTGAACGGCGGCACGGCAATGTCCTTTGCGACAAAGGTTCCGGCTAACTGTCGTGTCTGGATATGCCACAGGCTCACTTTACCTGTGAAGAGGGTTGGCGCGGAGTCAGCCGTGACGCCAGCAAGATACTGACTGTCAGGAGAAAAAGCTAGAGCTTGCACCACATCCTGCGTCGGGATGGAATGCACCAGAGAATAGGTCGTAGCATCCCATAGTTTGATGCTAAAGTCCAAGCCTTTAGTCGCCAGCAACTTACCATCCGGGCTATAGGTGAGAGCCAGAACCCGCCAGTGATGGGCAGGAATCCGCTTGAGAGGTGTCAGGGTTGCGGCATCATATATCACGACCTCACCCCCGCTTGTCCCAGGTCGAGGGTGATGTTCACCCACACCAACAGCCAGATATTTACCATTGGGAGAATAGGCAAGGCGATAAACGGGCTTGTTGACATGGAGAGTCTGGGGCAAATGTGCCGCTTGCCGAAACAACAGCCCACACAGCAGGAGCGGTATTGTAACAACGAGGGCTATCTTAAATCGCTGTGCCGTGAGACATTGCATGTTGATATTGGTGCTGTAGCTGCCCTGCCCCATCAAAATCAACCCTACTATTCTATTATGCGCCTAAAAGCGAAACTAATACTGTTTATAATGCTGATAAAGTAATCGCAGCAAGATAGTGCTATGTTGGAAGCTCTCCTCTGGGCTTTACGAGCCGACCCTGTAGAAGCCCTCATTTATATTGTGTTGTGGCTTCTCGTGGCATTGCCAACCGCAGCTCTGGCGGTGGTGATCGTCATGCTACTATTCTTCTCGATTACGGCTCCGTTTAGAGAGCGACGCACCTGTTTAGTCTTAGGCCAGACGCCTTGTCCCTTTTGTGGCGTCCCTTTGGGTTTGAAAGCGGCTCAGCAGGCCGCTAAAGGATATAACTCCACGCATACTCAAAGGCGGGAGCAAGACTCAAAGGCAAGAAGTCGCTATATCCAAGAATGGACGGTTGTCTGCCCGCACTGCGGTCGAGAAAGCTACTTTGATTATATCCACCACACGTTATATGAGCGCCGCTGGCCTTATCGAGACTTAGCCACTGGTATTTTGGTGCGGAACTGCGATATAGCTTTTAGACGAAATTGTCCCAGCCGCTGGAAAGAACTTGAACCTACTACTGAGGAAGAGGTGCGGTTATGTCCGGTTTGTTGGCATCAGGTCTTTCACTGTGTCGCGCCAGAGCAAGCCCTCGAACATGCGGAGCAGGGTCATATCGTAGCGCGGGAATGGCCTGATTTTGGACTGCGGCAGTTTGCAGACGCGGATGATGTACCAATAGAGGATGCAGCCCGCTACCACCAGGAAGCGGAAGCCCTGGAGCGAGAATCTAACATTGACAGTGCTTTAGATAACGTCCAGTATACGCAGCGCCGCTGTTGTAACTGTTGCTTCCCGGTTCCTGAGTGGTGGAAACAGTGTCGCGTGTGTAGCGGTGAGCAATATCAGTTCAAGAAATCTACCTGATCCAATGCGACCTTGAGCAGCCATGTCAAACATCAATAGACAGCCTCCAAGAGCAACTATTGTGGAAGAAGGTGGTTAGTTGAACCCCTGCTTGAGCACTTTATATTGATGTGCTACAATTAAATTGAGGCGAATCCAGAGCATCAGACTCGCCCAAAAGAGAAGCCATTAAAACGGGTCTAAAACGAAAAAGTGGCTTAAAATCAGGGTTTTTCGCGGAAGTAGCTCAGTTGGTAGAGCATCAGCTTCCCAAGCTGAGGGTCGCGGGTTCGAACCCCGTCTTCCGCTGGTCAATCTCTCCTAACAGCACAGCCTCACTTTATTTACAGAGTGAGGCTGTGCTGTTCTTTTTGCACCCGTTGTTTTCTGCTCCCTAAGAACTCTTTTGGGTTCTAAGATGTGCTTTTGACGGTTTAGGAGCAAATTTTGCGTTGTTTAAGATTAGTTTTTGTTGCAACAAGCTTGCCGTTTACCCCACCGGCCTTCTATACTGATGGACAGTTTATTTTAAGTCTTATTGTTTTCACTTATTGTAGCGGTCGGTAGAGTTCCTCAACGCGGTAGTGACTGTTGGGCTTCCCACAGTTACGCCGCTACTTATATTACGATTAAGCGAGAGTCTAATGCGAAATAGTTCATCCCAACGCGCCTATCAACGTGAAGAAATGCACCTGCGGATGCGTCGTCCGCCGGAAGAGTATGTTTCACTGCTCTCGCAAAACGAGCAGGAGTTTCGCGGCTATGTTCATGCCCTGGAAGGCAATCCCCTCTTTAATAAATTAGTCAATGACGGGATGCTGACCAAGGTGCGGCTGCGGGGCAAGATTCCGCGTGCCAAATACGAAGAGTTCATGGATGAACAGTTGCTCCACTTCTTAAAAACCTACAAGATCACGGAGCAAGAAGGCTGGGAGCGTGACTTACTGGCCCCCAATGCCCTAAATCGGGTGGCAGAACTGGCGGAGAAATATCAGGCTCCGGTTGGGCAGTTGTTGCGCCACTTGCGCTATATTCGGATGGCTGGGCACAGCAGCCTCCCCAATTGGTCGGCGGCGCAAATGCGCGAAACGCCCTCCGAAGATTCCCATTTTACGGCCATAGATGATGCTGCTTCACCGGATGCCAAGGTAGACCTCACCGAAATTATTGAAACCACGCGGGAGTTCGTGCAGCGGTATGATGTCTCGGAACAAGATTTTCTGAATTTAATCTTAGGCGGCGAGACAACACCGGAAGACCTGGCAGAGCGGTTTGGTTGCTCGTTACGCGAGGCGGAGGAAGTTCTAGAGGCTGCGGATCGTGTCTACCTGGCAGAAAGCTATGAAACGTCGGGGCAAGCGGCCCCGGCCAAACGGCGCAGCAGTGGTCGCTCCGATGTGCAGCAAAGCGAAGACGCGGTCGCCTTCGTGCAGGTGGTGGATGAGCAAGTCTCCATTCAGTTTGAGCATGATTCGATTTATGCGCAACGCTACCGGATTGACCCCCAGACTTTGCGCGAGATTCGCAGCGATGCCGCGCTATCGGCTGCCGCACGCGAGTTACTGATGCGCGCCCGTTTTGTCAATCAGCGACTGTCCGCCCTGTCGCGCCTGATTACGACTCTCTGTAATCAACAGAAAGACTATTTGAAGGCAGGCGACCTGCGCCACTTGAAACCTTTGGCCCAGGCCGAGTTAGCGCGTGAACTGGGTGAGCATCCCTCCACCGTGTCGCGCCTGATTCGCGGCAAAATGATTGAAACGCCGTGGGGCAAGATTCCGTTATTATTTTTGTGTCAGAGTAAAACTGATGTGGTGGCCCGCTTAATCTCGGAATTCCCCAAACTGACCGATCAGGAAGTGGTATCACGCCTGCGGGATGAGTATGGGTGCTTCATCGCTCGTCGCACCGTAGCCTATCATCGTGGTAAGCGACTGCGGCGTAACAAGCGACGCAAGCCCGCACCAGGAGCCGAGGGGACTCAGCAGGCGGTAGCGGCCACGCCCGCCACAACAGTTGGCCCGGCCAAACGGGGCCGCAAGCCACGCCCTAAAGTCTTGGATGAGCAGGCCCAGGGTAGTTAAACTTTCGCTGGTTCCTGCTTACAGTCACTCTGATTCAGGTTATCGCTGGTTGTGCTGTAGGACAGTCATTCTAATTTATTAAACAGGTCACTTTGACATTGAATATTCGCCGTATGCCGCGCCGCATCCCTCATTGTCGCATCTCTGAGCGCGGGGTTTTGCTTCAGACCTTATCTGGTTCAGGGCATCCTAGTTCAGGGCTTCGCCTGGGGTTTTGTGCCCTCTGGCTGTGGCTCCTGCTGGCCGTTTTGCCGCTTCAGCCGACGCACGCCCAGGGGTTAGACGCCAATGTGCCTGACACAGCCGACACTGGTGTGCTGGCACCTGACGGCGATGACCCTACCCCGGTTACCAATGCAAGTTCTACCGAACTGCGTGCCATTCGCCAGTTATTTACTCGCTTAGAGCGCAGTGTGGCTGCCCACGATGCCACCGCCCTCAAGTTCCTCGGGATTATTAATCCCGCTCCCCAATATGCCATTCTAAACGCACAAACGCGACTCACCCATGTCGCGGTATCGCCGACGGGAGCCTTGGTGCGCCAACGCTACCAGATTACCGGGGCACCCGATGACCACACTCTCGCTACAACTTTGGGGCGCGGCGTCCACGAGCTTTGGCTGACCCGCCTGAACACAGGTGAATTTGCTTTCACCTCACAGCACTGGCAGGCACCTGCCGATGCGGTAGCCGCCTTTTCCGATGCGGCGCGCGAAGAATGGAATGCCTTAGCTAAAACTAATAATGCGGCAGATGAGACAGCAACCCAGGTTGATCCCAACGGAGTGATGCTGCACTTAGTGGCGGCGCAGCGGGGAGGTCGCTGGTTGGCCTTGCGCCGCTCGCGCTGGAATGGGGCTTTGTTAGACAGAGCGCATCTATTGCAAACCGCTGCCACGATGGACGCTAACGCTCACGGGACACCCAGTGTGGGTGAATGGCTCACCCGTCAGATGGCCCGCTTTCCCACTGACCGCCCCGGTGTTGTGCATTTTATCCTACAGCGCGGGCCGCGTGGTTGGGTCGGCCTGGGAGCCGTGGCAGAACCCAACACCCGCTTTGTGGCTGTAGATGAAAGCACAGCCAGTGCGTGGCGGCAACAGATTAAAAGTGAATCTTATCTTTCGGCCAGAGCGCATCGTGAGTTTGCCGTTGCCCTCAGCAAAATTGAACTCTACGCGGAAGCGGCAGATGAATATGAGAAAGCCGAAGCCCTGGAGCCGGGGCTGATTGGCACCGTGGCGTTGCGGCAGGCGCAAGCGGCGCGCAACCGCGACCCGCAAGCGCAAACCATCCGGCAATTACAAAATGAAGCCAGCGTGGGACTAGGGGCCGAACACCCCACCTATGTCATCAATGCCTTAGTGCGCGCCCAACAAAGCCAGCCCAGTGTGCTGAATACCCTGCGCATCGGATTGGAATATTCCAAGTTGGCTGATGATAAATTGGCTTCAACTTGCTTAGATCAAGCGCAAATGATGATTAAGCGTGGCGCGTTGACAGGAGTCAATCCCGACGATGCCGCGTGGGTGAATGTCCTCTTTGAGCATCTGCAAGACCGCAAGCGGTTAGCTCCTTACAAACCCCCTAACGTCTTGCGCTCAGCCCTTTTTACCGTCCGTTGCTGGCCCAACGATTTAGATGCCTTAAAACTTTTAGCGGCTCTTGAAGCGGCACAGCACACGGTTTATGCCGATTTCGGCGTGCCGATGGGTAGCACGGAAGTGGTACTGTGGCGCACCCAGAACGAGTTTCAGCACTACACCTCCGAATTCTCGCAGCAGGCCACCTCGGAGTTCGTAGCGGCTTTGACCTTAACTAAACTGATTGCAACGCAGCAAGGGCCAGTGGTGCTGGGTGAAGAGATTAACGTGTTTATTGATCCGCGCACCGATCCCTTTTCGACCGTGGCCCATGAGTATGGCCATGTCGCCGTGCGGCATCTGAGTCGCGGGCGCTTTGTACCAGTCTGGTTTAACGAAGGCATTGCCAGCGCGGTGGAGGGCGGCTATGATGGCTATGTGCCGCGTGTGCGCCGTGCTGTGCGCAGCAATAATCTGCTCTCGATGCGCGATATGCAGGAGTGGGACGTGGATGGCGAACGGGCTTTTCTGGCCTACTCGCAAGCTAACTCGATTATTGATTATATTGTTAGCAATCCTCGCTGGGGTCGCCCCGCCATGTTGGAAATCTTACGCCAATTAGGGCAGGATGTCGCGCCCGATACGGCTTTTCATAATGTGCTGGGCTTGTCCACGCAAGAGCTATGGGACGCCTGGGCGCAAGAAGGTATTCGCTAAACATTGAAGCTAAGGCACGTTACGCTGCTTTGAGCGTCTGTTAATTAATGTAAGTTGCTACTAAGCAACCAGTGAATCAAGTCACGGGCTGCAAGACCAAGTCCGCCTGCGCGGACTAAGCGAGTCGCCGTAGGGCGACTTCGTTTTGCAGCCGGTGGTTTCAACCACTGGCTTAGAATCGCAACTTGGGTTAATTACTATATAAATTCAGGGTAATTGAGACAATGGCTATTCTTCCGATAAGAATTTGGGGCGACCCCGTTTTAACACGACGGGCAACGGCAGTGGATCGCATCACAGCAGAAGAGCGCAAGCTCATCTCCGATATGATGGATACCATGAAAGCTGCCGATGGCGCTGGGCTGGCTGCCCCGCAGGTTGGCGTCTCCAAACGCATTTTTGTCTTTCGGCGAGGCGAAGAGCTTTTAGCTCTTATCAATCCCAAGATCACCAAGCGCGAAGGTGGCCGCAAAGTTGGCAATGAGGGCTGCCTTTCGATTCCGGGCGTGCAAGGCAAAGTGGCACGCCATGTTCGGGTGGTTATCACCGGTCGCAATGAGAAGGGCAAAGTTGTCGAGTATGAGTGTGAAGATGGCGACGAGCAAGGCCGTGCCGCCACCTGCGTGCAGCATGAGTTAGACCATCTCGATGGCGTGCTTTATCTGGACAAATTGGTGCCCGATACTCTTGTATGGGTTATTGAGGCCCTGGATGAAGACGGTGAGGAAACCGTTGTCTTAGAGGAAACGACGGCAGAAGAAGTGAAAGAAGCTTATAAGCAACGCCGCTTGCCACCCAATGTGCATATTCCCGATACGCTCCGCGAACGTATTGAGCGACCGGAAAGCCAAGCCGCCAGGAAACCCATAAAACCGAAGGCTGTTAAAGTCAAAGCCTAACGAATTTAGAGGGAAGATTGCACCCACAGCTATTTTCCTATTTATAAGTCGCTTAGCCATTGCGCTAACTGGCTCAAGAACTGCCCTTAAGCACTTCTAATGATGAGAATTGTCTTTATGGGCACGCCCGCCTTAGCAGTGCCCTCACTGGATATTTTGAGGAGCGAGCATGATATTGTGCTGGCTGTCACCCAACCCGACAAGCCAGCGGGTCGCAGTCATCAATTAGCGGTCTCGCCCGTGAAGCGTTATGCCCAGGAACACGGCATTGCCGTAAGCCAACCCGAACGCGCACGCAATGAAGATTTTATTGCCCAACTGCGGGAAGTTGCTCCCGACGCGATTGCGGTAGTGGCTTATGGCCAAATTCTGCCCCGCGCTATTTTGGAGTTAGCTCCCAAAGGTTGCGTTAATCTGCACTTCTCGCTCTTACCCCGCTGGCGCGGTGCGGCCCCGGTGCAATATGCCATTCTTAATGGAGATACAGTGACCGGCGTTACGACACAGTGGATGGCAGAGAAACTGGATTCCGGTGATGTCATCCTACAACGGGAAGTCGAGATTGAGCCACAGGAAACGACGGGCGAGTTATGGGAGCGGCTAACGCCCATTGGCGCAGAAACCTTGTGTGACACCATGCGCCTATTAGCGATGGATCACGCACCGCGTGTGCCGCAAGATGAAACCCAAGTCACCTGGGCATCCACTCTGAGCAAAGAAAATGGTCAAATTGATTGGGCACAGCCAGCCCTCTCTCTTGTGAATCGTGTTCGCGCCTGTAATCCCTGGCCAGGAGCCTGGTGCCAGTTCCGGGGGCATACCTTAAAAATCTGGCGGGCCGCCATCGCACCATCGCCTGATAGTGCCTCGAATGTGGGTGTCGCGAATGGTGTCCCCGGTTCCTGGTTAGGCAATGCTCACGCGGCAATGGTAGCCACCGGTGAGGGCATACTGCAACTCATTGAGGTTCAGCCAGAAGGTAAACCGCGCCTGGATGCTGCTGCCTGGGCACGCGGGGCACGGCTGGCGGCAGGGGAGACTTTTTCCATTTAGATGGCACGCCAAACTACGTTACGCAAGCTCCGCAACGCGAATACCGCTATATCTAAAATAGCGTTCAATAGCGCACGCAGTTAGCGTTGCATTTGCATTGCGTCCCATTAATTTGTCCATACCCTTTTATGCACCCTAAAACTGTTGCTCGTCGTGCCGCACTCAAGGCCCTGGTCGTCGTTGAACGCACCGATACCATGCTCAGCGCGGCTTTAGGAACTCAGGAAATCCCCGCAGCAACCCGCTCCTTTGCGCATGAGATTGCCACGAACACTCTCCGCCACCGTGCGCATCTGGACTATACACTGGCTCCACTGCTCAAGAAGCCCCTGAATAAGTTAGATGCACCCGTGCGTGCCGCCTTGCGTTTAGCTCTTTATGAACGGGCTTTTTTAGCGACCCCAGCACCCGTAGTGGGGGACGAATATGCAGGATTGATGCGGGGCGAGAAATTAAGTTCTGCCGTAGCTTTTGTCAGCGCGGTAGCACGGCACCTGCCACCTCAGTTACGGGAAGCCCCAGACCTCAGGCAAGACCCTGTTGCGCATCTATCTATCCAATACTCACATCCGGCTTGGTTGGTCGAGCGATGGCTTAAACGTTTTGGCTTTGATGAGTGCGCCGCGTTGTGCGCTGCCAATAACCAGATCGCACCTCTCTCGTTACGGGTTAATACTTTGCGGGCCAGCCGTGAGGCAATCCTGGCAGGACTGGTGGAGCGAGGACTACAAGCACGCGCCAGCAGCCTGGCACCAACCGCCATCTTAGCAGAACAGGCTGGCTCGCCAACCGATTGGCCAGAGTGGAAAAGTGGCATGATCCTGGCACAAGACGAGGCAGCCCAACTCGTTGCTCCCCTAGCCGCACCGCAGCCAGGACAGATTGTAATAGACGCCGCTGCCGCGCCAGGCGGTAAAACGACTCACCTTGCGCAAATCATGCAGGATAAGGGGAGAATTATCGCGTGCGATGTGGCCCCAGGGCGCTTGAAATTGATTGAAGCTAATGCACAACGTTTGGGTCTCAGTTGTCTTGAACTGCAAGCAGGAGACTTTCGCTCCTTAGTCGCCAGCTTGCCACCTGCCGATGTGGTGCTCTTAGATGCGCCGTGTCTGGGCACGGGCACCCTGCGCCGCCGTCCCGATGCCAAGTGGCGCAAGACGCTGGGGCAATTGAAAGAGTTAGTCGCCTTGCAACGCGAGTTATTAGCAGCAGCAGTGGGTGTGGTGCGTCCTGGTGGCACGCTGGTTTATGCAACGTGCTCATTGGAGCCGGAGGAGAACGCAGCACAGGTTGACTATTTTCTGCACCACCATACTGATTGGCAAATCGAGAGGGCCAGCGATGCGGCGTTGCTGCCTATGACGACAGCAGAGGGCTTTTTGCAAACTATGCCGCAACGCAACGGCTGCGATGGTATGTTTACGGTTAAATTCCGGCGTGGTATGTAAGCTATAGTAAATAAGGCCGCAGCAGAATGAGAAGTTGGCAAGCAGTTATCAGCGGGCACAATATAATGCAATGAGAGCTTTTCCACATGGCAGAAGTCAAGATTTTAGAACAGCAAGCCGATGCACCGCCCGTTAGTAAATGGCTGAACTATCTCATTGAGGGCACTATTTTGGTGCTGGCCCTGCTCCTGGGCTTGACTATCCGCTGGGGTATCTATGAGACCACCATCGTCACGTCCGGCTCAATGGAAGCCACCATACAAGTTCGAGACCGCTTGCTCATAGACCACCGCAGCAGCCTGCACCAGCACTGGCAGCGCGGTGATATTATTATGTTTACCTCACCCAAATCCTGGGATGTGCCAGATGATACGCTAATTAAGCGAGTTATTGCCCTACCCGGAGAGACGCTGGAAATCCGCCAGGGACAAGTTTTTATTAATAACCAGCCGATAAAAGAGACCTATTTAAAGGAAGCACCTAACCAGGATAACATTGGCCCTATTTCATTAGAGCCGAACGCGTATTATGTGATGGGGGATAATCGCAATAACTCTGATGATTCGCGCAATAATGGCCCCATTACCGATAGCCGCATTGAAGGCCGCGCCATTTATCGGTTAGGGCCGTTAGGCCGAGTGGGGGGCTTGCCAGCCGTTCAATATTGAACATTAGCCTACTGTGCTAAATTATGGAACCGCCGCATATTAATAGGATGGATGATTAGCTATGTGGCACTGGGTTATAGGAATCATAGGATTTCTCTGGGGCATAATCAAAGTAGGCTTACAGGTTTACATATTTATACTGGTGGCAGTTGGTACTATTTTCGGTGCCGAGTGGCTTTACCTGCGTTTTATTAAATTTGATCCTCAAGGGTGCCCTGTCTGTAATCATAAGACGTTAGAAACGTATAGCGCCCGCCCTAATATTGACGATATTTTGCGTGCTCGTGCAGAAGCTCTCGATAGCGGAAAGTATGTCTGTGGGAACTGTATTGAACCTCAACCAAGTTTCTATGGCTGTAGTCATTGTGGTACTCGCTTAAAAGGGCCACCATCGTTCGGAGCTTATGAAGATGCTTCAGATTCTGACTACGCTAAACACTTTGCAGATGGACCCGAAAAAGATTGGAAGCCACAGTTTGATGAGGAATGGAAAAGAAAATATGAAGAATTTGCCCGTAAACGACAAGAACGTGCGGCTACTCAGTCAGACGCACCAGATACTTGATGCGTCAGGCTAACCAAAATTGTAACCGACAACTCCAAGCTCGTTGAATTTCGGGTTGTGCAGAGTGCTTTAAGAGGCAGCAGGCTTAGGAGTGCGGAATGTCCAATATTTGCTGGCCGCGAAATTCCAGACCACCACGATAGGAATCGCACAGAGCGAAGCGGTAATCACCAGGAAAGGCGCGGGATTGCCACTTTTGTGTAACACCTGTCCGGTGAATATAACGAGAAAAAACTTCGTGATACTCAGGTTCAACATCCAACCGACGACATTGCTGGCGAAGAACTTAGGATACTGCTCTTTAACCGCGCCAGAGCGGTGCTCATGAAATGTCCAGCGCCGATTCCAGATAAAGCCATTCGTCACACCCAGGCAAAATGAAATGGTGGCGGAAATATACCAGGGCAAAGCGGGCACAAACTTCAATAAAACCCAGAGCACCCCTTTATCCACCACTGTACTGGTGGCGCCGACCAGGCAAAACTTAATGAGTTGCTGTACCCCAGGACGCTGTAACAGCGGGGTCTTTGAACTGATCTCACCAGAGTTAATGTCAAGAGAATTCATGAATGGCTTTTTTTCTTTCCTCGCTATAAACTTTTCAACTACTTAACTTTCAAATTAGACAGGCGTAGTTATACCATAATGGAGCGTTACGCTCCGCACTAAAAACAAGAAAGCAAAGCGGAGTCTTAAGGCGACTTGACGATTATCTCCCTAACACGCTCCTGCTTGCCCTATTTTAACTCAATGACTGCGCGCCGCTCTGCTTTAGCCTCACCTCATGCCCTACCCATCCTGCTCCTCTGTGGCCTTGGCCTCGGCTACTGGAGCAAAGTGCTTTTCACCGGGCAGGTGCTTTTACCAGGCGCTATGCTGCGCGGCTTTGCCCCTTTTGGCTCCGCAGCGCAGGCTCCCTGGAACATCTTACAATGGGATGCCCTCGGACAATACTATCCCTGGCGACTCTTTGCGGCCCGCCAAATTCATGCCGGTTTCATTCCACTCTGGAACCCCCACCAATTCTCCGGTGCACCTTTTTTAGCCAATGGGCAAAGTGCCATCTTTTACCCACTGAACTTACCCTTCTGGCTCCTGGATGTCGCCACAGCTTTTGGCGTTTCCGCTTTACTGCACACTTTACTGGCTTGCCTGGCCACCTATTTTCTCGCTCAACGTTGGCAACTCTCACGGGCCGCTGCCCTCGTTGCCGCCATTGCCTTTGGCTTCGGTGGCTATCTCGCCGCGTGGGTGATGCTGCCCACCCTGGCTAATACTGCATCATGGCTGCCATTGTTGGTATTGTGCCTGGAATATGGCGCGCAATCATCCGCTGCCACACAGCGTCGGTTGATAGTTTCTGCTCTGCCTCTGGCTTTAACCCTGTGCTGTGCGTTACTAGCCGGGCACGCACAAATCTTCTTTTATCTTTTAGTGGCGTTATTATTACGCGCCCTTTGCCTACCATCACGCGGCAGAGCTTTGGGTGTTCTTTTGATCGCTGGTGGGTTTTGCGTTGCTCTGGGCGCACTGCAACTGTTGCCTACCCTTGAATTGGCCCGCCTGGGGCACCGTCAAGATGGGCCTACTCCAGAGGGTTGGAATAATATCGCAGCTCGCGCTTTACAACCCGGAGAACTACCCTCTCTCTTCATTCCCAACTGGCCCACGCTATCCTTCAGCGAAAACTTCGGCTATAGCGGGTTCGTGACGCTCTTATTAGGGGGTATTGGCTTAACCACATTCATAAAACGTAAAGCCATAACTTCTCAACCCTCAGCCGATATAGCTGACCCCGCAATGCGCCCTGTCCTGCCTTATTCCCTAATCTATGCAGCGATTCTAGCAGTTTTTGGGCTGCTTTATGCCACGGCTACGCCCCTGGCAAAGCTTTTTTATTTTACGATTCCCGGCTTATCGCGGATGGGCGGTGTAGGACGCTCCCTGATTCTCTGGAGTTTTGGGTTAGCCCTCTGTGCAGGTTATGGCGTAGATCGGCTCCAGCAGTGGTGGAAAGGTGATCTGGTGCCCACCTTAGCGGTGTTTATTGTGATTGCAGAACTATTTATCACCGGTTGGACGCTGCACCCGCTTGCACCTCGCGCCGCTATTTATCCCAATGCGGCATTGACCCAATGGCTACAAACCCACACCCACGACGGCAGCCGCATCCTCTTTTTAACCCCGCGCCGCGCCTGGCTGCCAACGGAGGGCTTTCAAGGCTCAGCACGCACTCATCCACCAGGCGTTTTGCCACCCAATGGTGCGATAGTTTATGGATTGTATGACGTTAATGGTTATGATTCTCTGGCCCCGCGCGCCTATCGGTCATTTGTATCATTAGCCGAAGGCGAGGATGTTTCGCCACCGTTAAACGGTAATATGATTCTATTAAACAACCCCAATTCACCGGCTCTTGATGCTCTCAATGTGCGCTATGTTGTGAGTGAGGATTCAACAGTTGTGCCTGCCCTTACGCCAGTCTTACAAACAGATGGCTGCACTGTTTACACGAGACAAATCAAAGAGACTGCGCGCAAAAATGGAAGGGATTTCTTTCCGGGCTGGCGGGATGGACAATATCAGCCAGAGTCCTTTCGCTTTGGCAGTTTTCTTTCACTTTGCACGCTGGCCGGAATGGTTTTAATATCAGTGGTGCATCTATTACACCATCGCTCGAACAATACACTTAACCAGTTCATCCAGACGGAGGTTTCTCATAGCTGACCAACTGAAAATTGTGGTGCTGGATAGTCTACCCCTCAACCCCGGTGATCTCGATTGGACACCTTTACGAGAATTGGGAGACTTGACCCTCTTCGAGAATACGTCACCTGCTGAAGTTGCGGAACGGGTGCGTGATGCCGATGTGGTTTACACCAATAAAGTGCGCGTGCGCGCGGATGCTTTGGGTGCCGCTTCAAACTTAAAACTGGTGAGTGTTTTAGCAACTGGTTACGACATCATTGATTTGGACGCCGCCCGCCAGCAAGGAGTTACTGTCTGTAATGTGCCCGCTTATGGCACCAATTCTGTGGCTCAAACGACAATAGCCTTGTTGTTGGAACTGACACACCATGCAGGCGCGCATGATGCCGCCATTCGAGACGGGCAGTGGCAACGCGCCGGGTTCTTCTCTTTCTGGAATTATCCTCTGGTTGAATTAGCTGACAAGACGCTCCTTATCGTAGGCATGGGGGCCATTGGCAGCAAAGTGGCCCAGATTGCGACCGCACTGGGCATGAAAGTTAGCGCCGCGCAATTGCCAGGGCGCACTGCATCAGGCCAGGCCGCTTATCCCCGCGTGCCTTTGCAGGAGGCTCTGCCACAGGCCGATGTCATCAGCCTGCACACTCCCCTGACACCAGAGACCAGGGCGCTTATCAACGCCGAGCGACTGTCTCAGATGAAGCAGACGGCGTTGCTCCTGAACACGGCACGGGGTTTATTAGTGGACGAAGCAGCCTTGGCAGAAGCTTTACGGGATGGCCGCATCGCAGGCTATGCCGCTGATGTCTTAAGCACTGAACCGCCAGCATCCGATAATCCATTATTCAATGCGCCACACTGTAATCTAACGCCACACCTCAGTTGGGCTTCCTTTGAAAGCAGGCAACGGCTGATGAATGCCAGTGTCGAGAACTTACGCGCTTTCTTATTAGGCAAACCGCAGAATGTGGTGAGTTAGGAAAGTGCGGGGAGGACTCATGATTTTACTAAAGCATCTCAAGTAATTCTGTCATTCTGAGCGCAGCGAAGAATCTGCTTTGAGTTTCTCTATAGTATCAATACTGTATGGGCACTCCTACCAGATTCTTCGCTGCGCTCAGAATGACAGACTCTTACTTACTGGAACACTTACAATTATGTATCACATTAAAAATTATCTATTATTTGCTTTCATCCTAGCCATTTTGCAAACCACCACCTATGCCGCGCCAGCAACCACTTATGGCCCGTGGCACTCCTGCAAAATTGGCGGCGGGGGCTATATTCAAAATGTCGTTACTTGTCCTACCAATCCCAATCGCCTTTATACCTATGTAGATGTTGGCGGTGTTTTTCGCAGCGATGACAAAGGGCAAAACTGGCGGATGTTGCATGGCAACCTGCATCCGGCGGGGGTCAAGGCACAGGCCGCTAATTATGAAGTGCGCGGGCTTATCGTTGATCCGCGTGATGACAAAAAAGTTATCATGGCTACCGGCAGTCAGTGGGGCGCAACCGAAGGCATATACATCAGCAACGATGCCGGGCAAAGCTGGCGCAAGACTCTGACGGCCAGTTTCTGGGGGAATGGGAGCCATAGGTGGTCGGGTTTTTTATTACAGCGCCATCCTACCAATCCAGACGTAGTCGTGGCGGCGACCATTGAAGGTGGCGTGTGGCGCAGCGCCGACAATGGCATCACCTGGCAACAGGGGGGAGCAACCGGATTATTTCCCACCGACATCCATTTTGACCGCGCTAATCCGAATCGCCTCTGGTTATGTGCCGCGACTGAAAAAGGCTGGGTCAATAATAAAGAGCATACCTGGCAAGGCGGCTTTTTCCGCAGTGATGATGGTGGCACCACCTGGCAGAAGGTTGGCGAAGAAGGGCCGTATGAAGTGCTCCAAGACCCGGTTGATGCGGGGCGGCTCTATGGCACCTGGAAAGAGACCGAGATTCGCCTCAGCCGTGATGGGGGCAACACCTGGCAGAGCTTTTCTGATGGCCTGGCTACCAAGCCGCAAGACCCCGGCGATTCGGCCAGTGATTACCGCTACAGCGCCCTCGCCGCCGGGCCAAATTTTGTTCTGACCGCATCCGGTCGTGGCACCTTTTATCGTTTGAATGCGGGAGAAACGCACTGGCAGAAAATTGAGCGCCAGGGTGTGGAGGAAATCTATGAAGGCGAAGAATGGTTCCGCCATAAGACGGGCGGCATGGGTTGGGCACTGGGTAGCATCACCGTTGACCCGCGCAATCCTAATCATTGGTTCTTCACGGATTGGTTCGCTATCTACCAGACTTTCGACGCCGGCCAACACTGGCAACTGCTAATTAATGGCATTGAGGTTACGGTCTTGCATTGCCTGACGCAAGACCCCTCTGACCCCGCTGTGGTGCATCTTGGCATGGCCGATAATGGTTACTTCCATTCCGAAAACGGCGGCGAGCGATTCTACCTGGCCGATGGTATCAGTAACAATGTCAAAAGCATTTCGCTCTCGCCCAAGCTGCCAAACCGACTCTATGCCACCGGGCCGCGCACCTGGGAATGGGAAGCTAATCAGGTTTTCGTGAGCATTGATCGAGGCCAACACTGGGTGCGCTCGCCAATGGAAGGCTTGCCGGATATGACTAAACGACAATGCAACACCATCATAGTTGATCCGCAAAGCCCCTATGCCGTTTATCTGGGAGTGTCCGGCAATGTGGCAGCGGGAGCAGGCGGGATTTACAAGAGCGTTGATGGCGGCAAAAAGTGGAATTGGTTCGGTGCAGGTTTGCCCACCGGGGATCATTTTTACCGCGAGAGCATCTGGGATGAAGGGCCAGAAATTGCCGTCTCTTCCAGCGGGGCCATCCTCACCATTAGCCGCGACCGTAGCGAACTTTATCGGCTCGATACTCCCACTGCCACCTGGAATAAGGTAGACCCCGGTGGTAGAGGGGTCTTCTATTCCGTCGTGGCCGATCCGCTCACTCCTGACCGCTTTTTCCTGAGTCTGCGCGGCACAGGTCTCTTTCGCAGTGATAGTGGCGGGCGCACCTGGAAGAAAGTCTACGCGCAAAGCACCAGCCATGTGGCTTGCGATGCTGCTGTCAAAGGACGGGTAGCGGTGGGTACCGAAGATGGCGTGATTATGAGCACCGATGGCGGCAACACCTGGGTTGAAATGGACAAACGCTTGCCTTACCGCGTCGGCAATATCGTCGCCTTTGCGGGCAACCGTCTGATGGCTGGCACGGGTGGCAATGGAGCCTTCTGGATGCCACTCAATGCGGTGGGGGCACAGTCGATTCAAGCACGCCCTGCTACAGTTGCCACTGTCCCCACCGGGCCAACCAATGGAGCAATGCCACAGTTGGTCAATCCCGATATGAGTGCCGGAACCGCTAGGCCAACAGGCTGGGGCAATCCCTGGATTGGGAATGGTCAATTGAAAGTCATGCGTGACACCGAAATTTACAAAGACGCACCGGCTTCCCTGTCATTGGCGACTCAAAACGGCCCCGCTTATGGCACGGTCTCCCAAAATTTCGCCCCTGTCAAAGCGCCTTTCCAGATCAGCGGCTTTACCAAAGGAACGGGCAAGCTGGCTGAGTCTCAAGTTGCTATCCAGGTCTTTGACGCAGCGGGTAAACAGGTTGGCTGGATTACCCTGGCCAATGTCACCGCTACGCCACGAGATGCCACTTCCTGGCAACCCTTCTCGCAACGTGTTGAACTGCCTGCTGAGGCTGCGAGCTGTAACTTAGTGCTCACCCTGAAGGGAGAGGGGCAGGTCTGGCTGGATGAAATCATATTATCTGAACCCATGCGATATTTTCTGGATTAATATGCGGGAGAATTTAAATCATCAGAGACCCCCGATTAAAATCGGGGGCTGCAAGACGAAATCCGCCTGCGCGGATTCAAGAGTACCTAGTAGCGGGCAACATCAGGCAAGATAATATGCCAAAATCATGCACTTATGTTTACGTTCATTTTGTGTGGGCGACATGGGATAGGCAGCCTTTCATTACGCCGGACATAGAGGAACCTATTTATCAGTGTATTGCCGAGAAATGTCATGAGTTGCAATGTGGCTTGTTGGTTATAGGAGGCATTGCCGATCACGTCCATGTGCTGGCGCGGCTACATCCAACAGTTTCAATAGCCAAGTTAGCTAAAGGCATGAAAGGCGGTTCTTCTCATCTCATGACTCACATGATAAAGCAAGCCACGCCCTTCCGCTGGCAGGGCTGTTACGGTGCCTTTAGCGTTAGCCAGAGCCACGTGCGATCTGTGAACGATTACATCAAACATCAAAAGCAACGTCATGCCCAAGATAAACTTTGGCCCCTTTTAGAAACATGTGAAGAATATGCTGACCCAAATCTATAACTCCAACGTCAGTCCAAGCGCCATAAGAGTCCGCGCAGGCGGACTTCGTCTTGCAGCCCCCGATTTTAATCGGGGGTGGCTTCAATGTTCTTCTTCCTGTCGCGTATTCGTCCTTTTGCTTCTAATTTCCTGCTTAGCTATATCAGCACAAGCCGCACCACGCCTGCCGTATCGGGTTTTTAGCCAGAGCCAAGCCCCGGTTGATAGCATTCTGGCTCGCCCCTATAACAGCGAGGTGCCCTTTGGCGCTTCCGGGGAGCGGGTCTGGGCCACCAGTCCCCAGGGCTGGGCTTTTCGGAGTGGCGTGCAGCTTATCTACATGACCAACCTCAACGCTTTCGATGTGGTTGTAAGCGGCAATGGCGTCCGCTATGGGGTGGCGAAAGCCGATTATATGCCATCTCATGTGCATATGGTGGGTGCGCCCGCGCATGAAGAAATGACAGCTTCCGCTGCTTTCACTTATGCCACAGATCGTGTGGAGAACCCTTTAACCAAACCGTTCAAGCCGGAGAAGCGATGGACGTGCTGGAACAGTGGTCACCGTGAAGACTGGTATACGGTAGACTTTGGCCGCTCGCGCCAACTCACGGGTTTAGACCTTTACTTCTTCGATGACCAACCACACGGCGGCTGCGCCCCGCCTGAAGCCGTAACTGTTGAACTTTTTCGTAATGGACAATGGACTAAAACAGAGATTCAACCGCTTACGCCGAAAGCAGGACTCAATACCATCTCGTGGGCTGATAACCAACCACAAGCCGCTTCGCAGGTGCGGCTCACGTTTCGCAATCGCGGCGAAAAGCTTTACACCGGACTGTATGGCTTTGATCCCCATTTTGCCGCTACAGATGCACTGGCACCACAAATCGCACAGGCTCCCCTGAGTGTTTCTGGCGATAAGTGGATTACCGCTGATGATGTCCTTGTCTCGCGGCTCACGGTGACTAATCACACACGAGAAGTCCAGCCGTTTTCCATCCGTATGGACTCACCGCTCAAGAATACACCGGAAGGCTTGATTGGGCAGCAAGATGTGCAGGGATTCCCTTTTTATCTGGCAGCCAACGGCACCGATGGCAGCGGCTTTAGCACAAACTTTACCAAAAGTTTACGTCCTCATCACAGTCGCACTTTTACCTTCGCTTGTGCCATTGCCACACAAGCCCAGGATGCTAAGGCAATCCTTCAGAAAACCTTGTTGGATGCTGATCCACTGCGCACCCAGGTTGCCGCTTACCAGGGGTGGTTCGATGACAATACAGCCTACTTTCAATGCAGTGACCCGTTCGTTTCCAAGATGTATTACCATCGCTGGTATAACGTTAAAAAGAATAGCATGAACCCACGGCTGGGGAAACTACAGCACCGCACTTTTGCGGAGGGTCGCTGGACATCGGATTGGTACGCTAATGTCATCTCCTACGGCGCGGGGCATCAAATCTGTGAGGCACGCTGGCTGCGTGATCCTTCTTATGCCTGGGGCCATCTGCAAACCTGGACGGATAACTCGCGTCCCGATGGTATTTATCCCGGCCATATCACGCTCAAAGGGCAGCAGGGTGGACAATATACCGACTGGATTTCGGCCACCGCCTGGGATGCGAACTTAGTGCATCCTGACAGGAATATTCTGGCACGAGTTGCAGATACTTTAGCGCATAACGCCGAAGGCTGGCGCAAGGTTTATGGCTGGAATAACAGCCCGCTCCTGGTGGTGGATAGCCACTGGTGGACGGGCATGGAATGGCAGCCCTCGTTCTTTTCCTTTGCCGATTACCACACTACTAAGCCAGAAGATGAAACCCATCTGCGCCGCGTGGATTTAACCGCCTATAATTATGGCAACGAGCAAGCAGTCGCTAATATCTATCGTGAACTGGGCCGCACCCAGGATGCAGTACGCTTTCAGCAATTGGCAGATGAGACGCGAGAAGCGATGCTCGCGCGAATGTGGAATGCTGACACACACTGGTTCCACTCGTTACGTGCTACGGATAACGCCAAAGCTCCGGCCAAAGAGATCATTGGTCTCTACCCGTTCTATTTCAACCTGCCTCCAGCGAATAAAGGTTATGAAGCGGCATGGAGCGTGGCGCTTGATCCGAAACTCTTCTGGACAAAGTGGCCCTTAGCCTCGGCTGCCCAAGATTGCCCAGCCTATTCGCAAACTGGCTGGCCCATTGGCCCCGGCGGTAGCATCTGCATGTGGAATGGCCCGTCGTGGCCGCACGCCAACAGCATCGTCATGACCGCAATGGCTAACACCCTCCGCCACTATGCACCCTGCGCTCTGACACGGCAAAAGCTCCTCGAACTCTTCAACTCTTTCACCCGCGCCCAATATAAAAACGGTGACTTGCGTTATCCCTGGACAGGCGAATACTACAACGGTGACACGGGAGAGTGGAAAACAACGCAGCGCGATTACAACCATTCGACCTGGATTGACCCGCTCATCAGCGACCTCATTGGCGTGGTGCCACGCGCCGATAACATCCTGGAAATTGACCCGCTCTTACCACCTGGCGCATGGTCATATTATGTGCTGGATGGGCAAGCTTACCGGGGCCATGACATTACGATTGCTTATGATGCGCTCGGTGGCCGCGTTGCGCGTCGTTTCAAAGGCTATGCCATTTATCTTGATGGCAAGCGTATTTATCACAGTGACCACCCAACGCATGTGTTATATGACATGGAACACCATGCCCTCACCACCTCTGCTCTACCCTTTTTTGATTCAACACAAAGGCAGAACGAGGATCGAAAATAGAGGATAGAGGATCGTAATAGCCAGGTATTTCTATCTTCGATCTTCTATTTTCGATCCTCGTTCTGCCTTTGTGTTGAAAATAAAAGTAGGGCTAACTACCTGCATCCTGCTTTGATAAGCTTGCATTACCAGAACATGATAATTGTAGTGGAGAAATTCCTTGATGATATATCGCAACCAGAAGCCTAAATCACGTCTAAATTACAAAGCCCTTTGCAGCTCTTTACTCTTAAGCGCCCTGTGCCTACCAGCGGCGTGGGCGCAGACCAATGCCGGAGGCTCAACAGCTAACGTGAACACATCACTTGCAGGGGGCATCTCACAGACAGACTATAGTGGACACGCTGCTTATCGCCTGACGGATGGCCGCAACGAAGCGATTGTGGTGCCTGCCCTGGGCCGCGTGATGCGCTATGGTCGCGTCGGTGGGCCAAATGTATTGTGGAACTCCGACCCTAACAAACAATATAAAGCGGGCGACTGGAAAAACTGGGGTGGTGATAAGACCTGGCCTGCACCGCAGAATTGGTGGACGGTGTTAAGTGGTCAAGGCTGGCCGCCCGACCTGGCCTGGGAAGGCACACCGCAGCAAGCTCAAGTGATGCCTAATGGCAAGTTGCGCACAGTGAGCGATGTTTCCGCTGGATTTGGTGCCCGCATTATCCGCGAATACTGGTTCGATGCTAAAGGCGATTTCGTCATCAACCAGACGGCGGAAAAGCTGCGTGGCGAGCCTGTCATGCTATCGCTGTGGAGCGTTACACAAGTTGCGCCCCCCGATGCCATTTTCCTGCCGCTCAACCGCGAGAGCACCTATAAGGAAAACTTCCATTGGATCAAAACGCCCGATAACGAATCGCCTGTTGTGCGTATCACTCCTACGCTTTTGCAGGTGCGTTCCACCCCTGGCAGTAGTTACAAAATTGGGGTAGATGCACTGGCCTCTGCTATCATCGCCGTCAAAGATGGCCTGGCATTCATGGCGCGCACACCCTATGAGAAAGGCGATTATCCCGATGGCGCACTGGGGCATGGCTTCCCGGTGGAGTTATGGAATAATGGCGATGCGCAGGCTTATTACAACGAGTTAGAATTGCTCTCGCCGCTTCAAGTGCTGCGCACTGGCAGCCGCATCAACCACACCATGCATTGGAGTTTGCACCAACTGCCTTATAGAGATTTGACTGCTCCTGAAGTGCGCGCTCAAATTGAGCAACTGCTTCAAACCTCTGTCAACGAAGAGCCGCCTACTGTCACCTCCAATGCACCCGCAGTCACACCCACCCCACGCTCTGCCACAACCGCTAAGGCTGATGATACAGACTTTCGTTTAATCGTAGCACCGAATAAAGAACTGACCGTAGGCACAATGGCGATTATGCCGATACAACCGCTCAAATCCACGGCCCAGGCCATCAAAGTCGCGCAATTCGCCCGCACCCTGTTCACCGCCACCAAGCAATGGAAAACGCTCTACATCTATGTCTTCAACGACAAGCAGGCCGCCCAATCATTTAAGGATTATCAAACTAAGCATGAAGGCCGTCCTCTCCGCTCCACTGATTACCTACATTTAGTGGACATTTGGTCTAAAGCGCCTATCCGCTATGAAGTCCGGGGCAGTGAAGAAAGCGTGTCCTACCCGTCTAAAAGCCCGCGCCGTTGGTGGCGTCAGTAAGTTAGTGTCTATTCCAGCATTTGTCATAAAGCGCCCACTTTCTTATAATCGCAAGTAGCTTATAGCTATTTTGTTTGTTGTTCTCTCATCAACCTCCAATGAAATTCCGAACCCACTAACTTCGATGCTGGAACGTAGGGTAGCTGCTCAGGTTTAATCTTGAGTAGGGGTGCGTTCACGTCACGTTAGCGGGTTTTCTTTTGCCTGGCTCTTATTGCCTTTCCCCGTTCTCTGTTTCGTTTCACCTCTCAACAGCCCGATGCTCCGGCATCGGGCTGTTGTCATTCGTCTGCCTATTTTGCATTTTCATGCAACAACGGGCAACGCACTCTTCTGCCAGCATCAAGGCTCAATTCCTCCTCAATGCTTAATGCCTCGACTTTAAACGCTGGATCAAACACGAAGGAAGCGGAATGGAACGGATATTTGCCCTCACCACTCGGGGGCTTGAGGCGGTGAGTGCCGCTGAAATGGCGAGCCTCCCTCACGTCCAAGTTATTGAAACAAGCTATCGCCGGATTGCCGCTCACTGCACCGGGCCGTTAGATGCTCTACTCCAGTTGCGCACCGTAGATGATGTATTTCTGGCTATAACGTGCTGGCCAGGTATGTATCGTCAACGCAGCACGCTCGTCGCAATGCGTCAATTTGGTGCTCAACTCGATCTGCGCCAAGCCGCCGTCCTTTGCTCGCACCTACGACCGATTGGCAAGCCACCCTCGTTTTCGGTGACGGCAAACTTTGTTGGCCAGCGTAATTATGGCGTGGAAGAAATGAAAGAAGTGATGGCTATGGCTATTCAAAAAAGCCACGGCTGGCCCTACAGGGCGCGGGATCAAGATGCGGATCTCAACTTGCGTATCTTCATAGAGCATGAAATCGCATTCGTTGGTATCCGGCTGCATAAACGACCCTTGCAAGAGCGGCCTTACCGTCAAGCGCATCTGCGTGGGGCCTTGAAGCCCACTATTGCCGCTGCCCTGCTATGGCTGGACAGCATCCACCCACAGACTCGTTTACTTGATCCTTGCTGTGGCACCGGGACGATTCTCCTGGAAGCAGCTATTTTGGGATTCCAGGCGCAGGGGGGTGATATTGACCCGGCAGCCCTTAACGCGGTTCAAACTAATGCCGCGGCTGCGGGAGTCGCGGTTATGGTGCAACAATGGGATGTGCAAAAACTCCCTCTGGGGGATGCCTGCATGAAGAGAATCGTCTCGAATTTGCCGTGGAATCGGCAGGTGCCCATTAAGGCCAATCTTCACTCCTTCCACCATCGAGCCTGTGCCGAAATGCGCCGTGTGCTCGCTCCAGGTGGTCAAATTACTCTTTTAACGGATGCTCCGCATTTGCTGAACTTTGGAGATTTGCGTTGCACTCAACAAATCGAAATCAGTCTCTTTGGACAGACGCCTACGGTTGCTGTCTTCCTTAATTAAACGATTGCCTTTTGCTTAATCCACTACACCCTCTCAAAAGTCGCTAATTTACCATAAATGTCACTATAAGTTACAATTTACAAATAAGTAGCAGGACATAGATTTGTTAAAACTTTGAAGGAGAATTCATAATGAAACACTCCAAGCGTCGGTTATTAGTGAGTATCACAGCTATGATGCTCTGTGTGAGCGGGGTAATCCTCAAGGGGCCAGCGTCTCCTGTAAAGAAAGTCGTTAAGGCAGCCACTAATGTGGGTAAGGTCGCGCTAAAGCTGAATTTGCCTGTGCCTATTATGGGCAGCACTCCCAAGAACATCTCGCCTGGTGTTCGCCTGGATAAATCTCTGTTGGGCAAGCATCGTGGCCCGTTTTATGTGCCGCCTGGACTCACCAATGTCGCGCTGCATAAGCCCGTCACCAGCAGCGATACTCGCCCGATCATTGGTTCGTTAGAACTTGTCACCGATGGCGATAAGCAAGGCACCGACGGCAGTTGGGTCACGCTGGCTCCGGGTAAGCAATGGGTGCAAATTGATCTACAAAAGACGTATAGCCTCTACGCCCTCGTGGTCTGGCATTACCATAATGAAGCTCGTATTTATCATGATGTTGTTGTGCAAATATCCGACGATCCGAATTTCGCTAAGGATGTTCATACCGTATTCAACAACGATGTCCATAATGAACTTGGCTTGGGAACCGGGAAAGATTACGATTACTTCGAGAACAATGAAGGCAAGCTCATTGATACTAAGGGCGTGAAGGGGCGTTATGTGCGCCTGTGGAGCAACGGCAACACTTCCGACGACGAAAACAACTACACCGAAGTTGAAGTGTATGGCAAGTGAAGCCCTCCCCCACCTTCTCTTTTCAACACAAAGAACACAAAGATTGCACAAAGGGCACAAAAGAGATTAGAGGATTAAAGATCGAAGATAACTTATCTAACAAGCTGTTAGTGTTCCTGCCCCTGATCCTCCATCCTCCTCTTTTGTGGTTTTTGTGCCTCCTTAGTGCCCTTTGTGTTGAAAAGAGAAAACGAGCTAAGACTTCGGAGCTTTTAGCAACAACACAGGAATGTCCACCGTGTGGCGGACTTTATCTACAGTGCTGCCATAAATCATGTCACCTAAGAGGCGATGGCCGTGTGTGCTCATGGCGATGAGGTCGGCATGGCAATCATGCGCCAGTTTGATAATTTGGGTGGCGGGGTCACCTAAAAGAAGTTGCGTTTCGGTCGTGATGCCGGAGTCGCGTAGTTGGTTAGCTACAGTTTCTAAATAGGTGCGGTCGCCTTTCATCTCGGTTGATTCCGCCAGTTTCAATTGATCGAAGTTGCGAGCCGCAAAACCATCGGCCACATGCACCAGGAGCACTTCACTGTGCAGCAGTTGCAGCAACGGTTCGATGTGGCGCAGAATCGTTTCATCCGCCGCGCTGTTTTCCAGAGCCACCAGAACTTTCTTATACATGACGCTAAGCACCTCCGGCACGCCAGTGTCCAAAGGTTTGCAGCAATAGCCATGCATTCAGCACCGCAATCACTATCGCTACGCTCCAGGCTAGAATTTTAACCCATAAAGGATTAGTAAACTCACCCATTTTGCGTTTATCACTCGTGAACATCACAAGAGGAAAAACGGCAAAGCTAAGCTGCATACTCAAGATCACCTGGCTGAATACCAGTAAGCTACTGGCTCCCGATTCACCATAGCGCCATGTCACGAGGACAGCAGGCACAATGGCAATCAGACGGGTGATTAGGCGGCGCAGCCACGGGCGCATCCGAATATCGAGGAAGCCTTCCATCACAATTTGCCCGGCGAGCGTGCCCGTCAGCGTCGAGTTCTGCCCGGAAGCCAGCAGTGCCACCGCAAACAGGGTACTGGCAACTGGCGCACCTAAGAGCGGCGACAGCATCTTATAAGCGTCGCCAATATCAGCGATGACCTGCCCGGCCCGGTGAAAGCTGGCGGCGGCCACAATCAAGATTGCCGCGTTGATGAAAAGGGCAAACATGAGGGCAATAGTGGAATCAATGGTAGCGAATTGGATGGCTTCGCGCTGCCCAGGCGCGGTTTGCTCGTATTTGCGCGTTTGCACAATCGAAGAGTGCAAATACAGGTTATGGGGCATCACTGTCGCACCCAAAATACCGATAGCCACATAAAGCATTTCATGGTTGGTGATGATTTGCGGCGAGGGCATAAAACCCCTGGCTATGCCTGCAATATCGGGACGGGAGAGAAAGATTTCCACCCCAAAGCAAAGGGCAATCGTGCCCATTAAGGTGACGACCATTGCCTCCAAGAGTCGAAAGCCCCGATTTTGCAGGGCCAGCAACACAATGACATCTAAGGAAGTCAAACACACGCCCCAGATAAGCGGCAGATGAAAGAGCAGTTGTAACGCGATAGCGGAACCGATAACTTCGGCCAAGTCGCACGCGGCAATAGCGATTTCGCAAAGAATCCACAGGATAAATGAAACCGGACGGCTGTAATGGTCACGGCAAGCCTGGGCCAAATCACGCCCGGTCACAATACCCAATCGCAGCGCCAGGCTTTGCAGCAGAATCGCCATCAAGTTGGAAATCATGATGACCGATAGCAACGTATAGGCAAAGCGCGAGCCGCCCTCGATGTCGGTGGCCCAGTTGCCGGGGTCCATATAGCCGACAGCCACTAAATAACCGGGGCCGGAAAAGGCCAGCAGCTTGCGCCAGAAGCCCACATTTTGCGGCACCACCATTGAGCCATGCACTTCCGGCAAGCTGACCGTTTCCGGTGAACCGCGCCAAGCAGGGGTCGAAGTCACCCCCGTCGAACTTGCTTTCGTTATCTTATCTTCCATCGTAATGCTTCCTTATTTAATTCTCAGCGACAAAGACAGCTTTAGTTGGGCCAGCCCCAACGATCTGCTCCTTGCCATCAATTCGCAACTGCATCACGCCTTCGGATGGCACCGAGCGCAGCACTTCCACCGCAGCGTTCAAGATCAATCCGATTTCCCGTAAATGGCGCAGCACCTCTGCGTTCTCATCACTGACCCGCCGCACGGTGACTCGCGCCCCAGCAGGAATTTGCGCCAGGCACGTCCATTTGTCTTGCGCGATCTGTCCATCATGACTGGGTATCGGTGCGCCGTGCGGATCATGCGTGGGGTAATTCAAGGCCGCCGCCATTTTCGCTTCAACCTCATCGCTCAAGACATGCTCCCAACGCTCTGCTTCCTCATGCACCTTGTCCCAGGCCACACCCAATACTTCCGCCAGATAGGTCTCCACCAGACGATGATGCCGAATGACTTCCAATGCGATCTTTTCTCCGGCGGCTGTCAATTCGACACCCCGATAGGGCGTATGGCGCAATAGCTTCATCGCAGCCAGTTTCTTGACCATCGCCGTCGCCGATGGAGCCGCAACACCCAAACGGTCGGCCAGTGCCTGGGTCGTCACAGTCGCGGCCTCGGCCCGTAACTTGTAAATAGTCTTCAGGTAATCTTCCGCCGCTGCACTTAACATTTCATTGCTCTAAATTAAAATTTAGGTTAGCCTAAATCTTAATTTAGGCTAACCTATTCCAAATAAATCGTCAAGGGGCGGGGTTAGGTTGTGCTATGTTAAGTTGCCACGAGGCGCGGGCTGTGATACGATTTCCTTGCTGAGTCAGTCATTCGTAACAGTTCCCAGCATCAACAATTACTAATATTGAGACGGAGTATTTGTGGTCGGCAGCACGCCACCGGACAACGAGAAGCCTATGGCATCAGGTAAAAGCCCTGATGGGGATGAAGCCAGCAGTGCAGAGGCGCAAACACCTGGCACGCCAGCGTCATCCTGGACACAGCACCTGGAGTTAATCCGAGGATTGGCTCAACTTGTTGAAGATGAAAATCTCAGCGAAGTTGAGGTCGAAGACAATGGGCTACGCATCAGCCTCAAAACGTCAGCAGCTCTCGCAGCAGGCACCAACGTCCAGTTTGTTGCTCCCTTAACTGGCACCCTCCCCGCCGAAGCGATGGGGACGGGGATAACCGAAAGTGTCTTGGGGCCGAGCCAACAGGCCCCTGGCGTTAAGCCAAAAGAAGCCAAGCCGGATAAAAATTTGGTACCGATTGTCTCCCCAATGGTTGGGGTTTTCTATCGTGCGAGTTCACCTGACAGCCCACCCTTAGTTGAGGTCGGCGACTACATCGAAGTCGGACAGGAAGTTGCCTTAATCGAAGCCATGAAGGTCTTCAATGAGATCACCAGCGAGATTGAGGGCACAGTGGTCGAAATCCGCGCCGAAAACGCCCAGTTGGTGGAAACGGGCAACGTTTTAATGATGATCCGCAAGCCCTAAGCCCGTACTCTTATCCCCTCTGCGGCGCGTTTCTGTAAACTCACTTTCATGCAAATCAATGTAGGAATCTTAGGACTTGGCACGGTTGGCGGCGGCACTTTGCAACTGCTCCAGCGCAATGCCAAGTTAATTCAGCGGCGCACCGGTTGCGAGATCGGGGTTACGGCTATTGTCGTTAAAAACCTGGAGAAGGCGCGTCCCTTAGCATTCGATGCTGCGCTGCTATCTAATGATCCCGATGCTATCCTCAATGATCCTTCTATTCACATCGTAGCGGAACTTATTGGGGGGGTAGCACCAGCGCGAGATTATGTGCTGCGTGCTATCGCAGCGGGTAAATCGGTAGTTACCGCTAATAAAGAATTGATTGCCAAGCACGGCGCGGAGATTATGGCCGCCGCTGACCAGGCCGGGGTAGATTTTCGCTTTGAAGGCAGTGTGGGGGGTGGCATTCCGCTCATCAAGCCGCTCCGCGAGAGTCTGGCGGGCAATCATGTGCGGCAACTGATGGGCATTGTCAACGGCACCACCAACTTCATCCTGACGAAAATGACCCGCGAGGGGCGCGATTTTGAGGAAGTGTTGGCCCAGGCGCAGGCACTTGGCTATGCCGAAGCTGATCCTTCTGCCGATGTGGATGGCTATGATACGATGTATAAACTGGCGATTTTGGCCGGTATCGCTTTTGGCGCTCCAGTCTCGATTCAAGACATCTACCGCGAAGGTATTCGCCACGTTCATGCCCGTGACATCGAATATGCCCGCGAATTAGGCTATGTCATTAAGTTAGTCGCTCTCGCCCGCCAAGACCCCGATGGAGAGATCGAGTTGCGGGTGCATCCGGCCCTGCTGCCCACCGAACACCCCCTGGCCAACGTTAATGATGTGTTCAACGCCGTCTTTATCCAGGGCGATGCGGTCGGCGATGTGATGTTCTATGGCCGTGGCGCGGGCAGCGACCCAACGGGTTCTGCGGTTGTCGGCGATATTATTGAAGTGGCGCGCAACCTCTGCCGTGGCAAAAGCGGGCAATTAGCGTCCGAGGCCGCGCATCCCTTGCGCATCAAAGACTTTGCCGATGTTGAAACGCGCTTTTGCGTGCGAATGCAAGTCGCTGATCGCCCCGGCATGATGGCCCAGATTGCCACCGTTTTTGGCGAGAAGGGCGTCAGCATCGAATCTATTGTGCAGAAAAAATCGGATGGCGAAACGGCGGAGATTTTCTGGATGAGCCACCGCACCACCCAGCGCGCGATGGCCCGCTCTTTAAATGAATTTAACCGTTTAGATGCCGTGCGCGATGTGGCTTCCGTAATTCGTGTCGAAGGCGAATGAGGCGATTGCGGATTGCGGATTTCGGATTGCGGATTGCAACAGGTAGACTGTAGATTGACGAAAAAGCATCGAACGTTAAATAATGAATTAGGTAATGATAACTGAAACAACTACAAATTCAATCGGCAATCCGAAATCCGCAATCCGCAATGGCATGTGGCACGGGATTATTGCACATTACGGGCAGTATTTGCCGGTGACTGAGGCGACGCCGCGCATCACTTTGCACGAAGGCAATACTCCACTGATTCATGCGCCCCGTCTGGCCGCTGAAATTGCGCCCGATATAGAGCTTTATCTTAAGTTTGATGGGGCGAACCCCACTGGCAGCTTTAAAGACCGGGGCATGACGATGGCCGTCAGCAAAGCGGCGGAAGATGGGGCCAAAGTCGCCATCTGCGCTTCGACTGGCAACACCTCAGCCTCGGCAGCCGCCTATTGCGCGGTGGCAGGCATTCGCTGCGTGGTGCTTTTGCCGCGCAATGCGATTGCGCTTGGCAAGCTGGCCCAAGCTCTGGTGCAAGGCGCAACTGTCTTAGCCGTAGAAGGCAACTTCGATGACGCCTTGCGCATTGTGGTGCAACTGAGTCAGACCCACCCCATTGCCCTGCTCAACTCGCTAAATCCCTATCGGCTCGAAGGTCAAAAGACCGGGGCCTTTGAAGTCTGCGACTTTCTGGGCCATGCGCCCGATTTTCATGCCATACCCGTGGGCAATGCGGGTAACATCACCGCTTACTGGAAGGGCTACAAAGAGTATCACGCGGAAGGTCGCATTGAGGCTTTACCTAAGATGATTGGCTTTCAGGCTGCCGGGGCCGCTCCCTTAGTCATGGGTCATGGCATAGATAAACCCGAAACGGTAGCGACTGCGATTCGTATTGGTCATCCGGCACGCGGGGAGGAGGCTCTCCAGGCGCGGGATGAAAGCGGCGGACTAATCGGCATGGTCAGCGATGCGGAAATTCTCAAGGCCCAAAAACAAGCCGCCGCGCTCACCGGTGTCTTTGGGGAGCCAGCCTGCGCCGCACCATTAGCTGGTTTAGCCAAATTATCTCAAGAAGGCTATTTCCGTGAGGCGCGGGAACAGTTAGGCCGTAAACCAGTCTTAGTGTCAGTTGTCACCGGGCATGGCCTGAAAGACCCTAATACAGCGATTCAGATTGGCGGCGAACCTATCGTCGTCCCCGCCGAAGCCGAAGCCGTCTTACAAGCAATGGGCCTTTAGAATTTTGAGTTATGAGTTTTGGATTTTAAATGAGAGCACTCTTAATTCAAAACTCATAACTCAAAACTAACGAAAATGCGGACTTTTCATTACTTACCTCCGGGGCCAGAAGAGCAGCGCGGGTTTGTGATGCAATTGGGGGGCACGCTGCTGGGGTTGGCACTGATTGCTGGCCTATGGTTTACGGCCCATGATACAACGGTGCGGGGTGTCCTTATTGGGGCAGGCATTGCGGCTGTTTTCCAATTGGGGCGAGGAGCCTTAGCTCTGGAAAAGAAGGCACAACGCTCGCAAAATGCAGAAATTGGCCTGGATGATGCGGGACTGTATCTGACTGATGCCACCGGGCACACTCAAGTTGTGGGGTGGCAGGACATTACAGAATGTGGCGTACAAGGTGGACGTTTAACCATATCCTGGCCGGGAGGAAACCTGGCCATTGGTGCCCGTGAAGTCGAAGATGGCATGACCCTGGTGCAGCAAGTCTTGCAACAGCGACAGGGTGAGATTACCGAGAGCCACCCCGCGCCTTCTAATTTCATCCCATTGACTCCACGTTAAAATTCACTACCGCCAACTCAGGAGACAGAAAATCATTGTGCAAAACCCCGAATTGAAGTTACTGCGTAGCGGCAAAGTGCGGGAAGTCTATGAGGCGGGAGAAAACCTCGTTATCGTCTCCTCCGACCGTATCTCCGCCTTCGACTGCATCCTGCCCACGCCGATTCCTGATAAAGGCAAAATTCTCAACACGCTCTCGGTTTTCTGGTTTGGCCAGACAGCGCCCATTATCCATAACCATCTTCTCACCGCACAGGTTGAGGAGTTTCCGGCCCCTTTCAATCAGATGGCCGATGAATTGACTGGTCGCTCTATGCTGGTGCGCCGCGCTGAAGTTGTGCCAGTGGAATGTGTGGTGCGCGGCTATCTGGCCGGATCAGGCTGGAAAGAATATCAGCAGTCGCAAAGCGTGTGCGGTGTCGCTCTGCCAGCCGGTTTACAAGAAAGCGACCGTCTGCCCCAACCTATTTTTACTCCCACCACCAAGGCCGATGCCGGACATGATGAACCGATTACTTTTGAGCAGGTAGTGGCTCAGGTAGGGGCAGACCGCGCTCAGCAGTTGCGGGACTTAGCCCTCGCGCTTTATCAGTTTGCCGCTGCTTATGCCTTAGAGCGTGGGGTTATTATCGCGGATACAAAATTTGAGTTTGGCGTAGCTGATGGAGAGTTGATTTTAATAGATGAAATCTTCACACCCGATTCATCGCGTTTTTGGGATGTTGAAAAGTATCAACCGGGGCGCAGCCAGGACTCTTTCGACAAGCAATTTGTGCGTGACTATCTGGAGACCCTAAGCTGGGATAAAACCCCACCCGCGCCACCCTTGCCGCCTGACATCGTGCAAAAGACAGCAGCCAAATATCAAGAAGCTTATTACCGACTAACCGGGTTGCACTGGCCCTCTGCCGAGGATAGAAGATCGAGGATAGAAGATAGAGGATAGAAGATAGAGGATAGAAGATAGCAAGGGGAGCGTCTACGCGATTCTCTATCTTCCATCCTCTATTCTCGTTCCCTTCTCTCTGCCATCAAGCGCAACTGACGCGGCGTAGCGTGCCAGAGCAAGGTGGCTTGGGGCGCACCGTATATTTCCACATCCAGGGCACAGACGGCGGCTTTTTTGAATTCAACCGTTAAACCCGTTGGAGAGCCAGTTAATAGATACGCAACAAAGCGGCTTAAACCCGGTTCATGCCCCACTAATAAAATAGTGGCATGTTGCGACGCGGTTTGGAGTCGCTGCATCAAAGCCGCTGGCTCGGCATGTTCTAACTCAGGCCAGGTTTCCATACGAGGGGAACCAGCTTGTTGCCGATAAACTTCGAGTACGATTTGCGCTGCCTCCTCCGCGCGGCGTAATGGACTGGTAGCAATTAAGTTTGGCGGCTCATCATAGGCTTTTAGACCGGAAGCGGCCTGCCGCGTTTTATCCTGACCTTCCGGCGTCAGAGGCCGGGAAGCATCATCTTTAACCTTTCCACCAACCGGAGCAGCAATCCCATGACGCATGAGTAATAGTCGCATAAAGTTCTCCTGTCATTAAGCTGTAGCCCTCACCCCCTTCCCCTCTCCCACACTGCGGGCGAGGGGAGCCAGACTAAGAGCAATAGGTTCACCCTAGAACCGCAGAGACGCGGAGAACGCGGAGGCATCATGAAAGCTCTGTGCCCTCTGCGTCTCTGCGGTTGCCCTTCTCTTACAAGCAATTTATCCTTTGTGCTCCCCTCTCCCGCAGCGTGGGAGAGGGGAAGGGGGTGAGGGCACACCCGACGGCTGATAATCAGTATAAAATCTCTTTTGATGCCACATTCATTATCCTCTAAGGCTCAGGAGCCAGCCTTATTACCCGTTGACTGGCCGCTGCTTCCGGCGGAGGAGAAGATTTTAGTGGCTGTTAGTGGCGGGGCCGATTCGATGGCGTTGTTACTGGTTCTGGTGCAGGCGGGGCGTGAACTTGTGGTGGCTCATGTCAATCATGGCTTGCGTGGGGCCGAAAGTGATGCTGACCAAGCTTTTGTGGCGGCGCACTGCGTAAGTTTACGTCTGCCTTACGTCTCTGAACGAGTAACAGTGGCTTGCCGTAATGGACACGCTAATGAAGCAGCAGCACGCCAAGCCCGTTACGAAAGCCTCATCCGGCAGGCGCGGCTGCATAGCTGCTCCCGCATTGCTACTGGGCACACGGCCTCTGACCTCCTAGAAACAGTGCTGATGAACTGGCTGCGCGGCGCGGCCATCGGCGGCTTAAGCGGGATTCCGCCACAGCGCCCCCTGACAAAAGATATTCTCCTGGTGCGTCCTCTCCTCCAGGCAACTCGTGAACAAACTCGTGCCGCCTGTCGGCAAGCGAACTGGGGGTGGCGCGAGGATTTATCCAACCAAGACCCCAAATATCTGCGCAATCGGGTGCGCCATGAACTGTTGCCCGTCTTAGAGCATCTGATGGCAGGGGGTGGTTCAATAGAGAGATTGGCCCAGCAAACGTCTCGTGCCAGTACTGTGTTGCGGGAGGAATTGGCTTATTTGGATCAAGTGGCGCAAGACCACCTCGCGGCACTGACTTTGTGTCGGGAAGAGCAATTAATTGCTTTAGATGGCCTGCGCTTTCGGGAGCTTCCCCCGGTGTTGCAAAGGCGCGTGCTGCGCTGTGGAGTGCAACAATTGCAGGGGCAAGTGCGCGATGTGAGTCTGGAAGCAGTGGAAAAGGTGCGCTGCCATGTCATGGCCAAGGGACGACGGAAGGTCTGGCAATGGCGGCATGGCATGAATATTGAATGGACAGGGGAGATGGCGGGGAACCGCATTCGTTTATGGCTCGTTAGTGACAAAGGATGATGCGAAAACAGTCACTTTACCCCACCCTTAATCAGCACTTCTG